>Ga0272449_1000029_pt1 | contig 226453 bp, 215 predicted proteins | sample YNPCB0241_FD_198679 | JGI IMG/M metagenome (GOLD analysis project Ga0272449, IMG submission 198679) | Hot spring sediment microbial communities from Yellowstone National Park, WY, United States - YNP-CB-024-1 | ecosystem: Environmental > Aquatic > Thermal springs > Hot (42-90C) > Sediment... | reverse complement strand
CTTCGCACCGCCCGGCTCAACCCGTGGATATCTACCAAACCCTCAGAAAGGAGCCTGACCCTTCGGTAACCTTTTCTTTTGAACTAATCACCCCTCCTCGGTAACATTATCTTTTGACTTGACAGGGGCATTGTCATCCCCTCAATTTGCGATTAAAATAAAGGGCGCTCTCACGCAAGCACTGGGGCGTGGTGCAATGGCAGCACACCGGACTTTGGATCCGTGGATCTTGGTTCGAATCCAGGCGCCCCAGCCTAGTGGTCGGCAATGAACGAAGCCCAAGACCCACCTTTACCTTCGTCATCACGCCGCACATCCTACCCCGTGAGTCTTGCCGCTAGGGCAATGCCTGGCAAGACTCGTTTGTTTTTCGGAGGACAACCGCGTCTATGAGTCAACGCATCACCCCCGTCATCCTGGCCGCCGGCTACGGCAAGCGGATGAAATCCAACCTGCCCAAAGTTCTTCATCCTCTGGCCGGACTGCCTATTATTCATCACGTTCTGCGCGCCGTACGCGCCGTGACCACCGAACCGCCGGTTGTGGTGATCGGGCACGGCGCCGATCAGGTGCGCCAGGCCATCGGGAACGGGGTGCGCTTTGCCTACCAGGCTGAGCAGTTGGGAACGGCGCACGCATTGCAAATGGCGGAACCTCTTCTCGATGGACAAACCGATCTCATCCTGGTGGTGACCGGGGATATGCCCTTATTGACGCCAACCACGTTTCGCCGCCTGATCGCGTTACAATCCAACAATTCCGGGCCGCTCAGCCTGGTCACCCTGATCAGCGAAAATTCTTACGGTTTTGGGCGCATCCTGCGCGGACCGGAGGGTCACGTGCAGGGAATCGTAGAAGAAGCCCAGGCCACCCCGGAGCAACTGGCCATCCGCGAACTCAATGCCAGTGTTTATTGTTTCAGAGCCGATTGGATTTGGAACGCCCTGCGCCGCGTGCCACTTTCGCCCAAAGGGGAGTATTACCTTACCGATGTGGTCGGTATCGCCGCTCAGGATGGTCTACATGTCCAAGCCCTGGTGCTGGATGATCCTCAAGAAGCCCTTGGGATCAATACCCGTGCCCACTTAGCCGAAGCCGAGGCCGTGATGCGACAGCGCATTATCTCAGCCTGGATGGACCAGGGCGTCACCTTTGTGGATCCGACCAGCACGTATATCGAGGTTGACGTACAAATCGGGATGGACACCATCATTTATCCTTTTACCTCCCTGCGCGGCATGACTCAAATCGGGGCAAACTGCCGCATTGGCCCCTTTACGTCATTGCAAGACGTCAGAGTGGGTGAACACTGCCATCTGGTCGGGTGCGCATTGCGAAGTCAGCAGATTGCACCCGGCACCTCCATCCTTCCCCCCTCAGGGATGAACCTTATTTGGGCTGCAGAGGCAGGACAATCGCCATTAGCCACCTCTGCAACAGACGATTTATCTGCACACTATGAGTAACTTTCTCAGTATCGGGCTAATTAGCTTACTGCTTTTGGATTGGGGCGTGGCACTGTTACGTGCCGCGCTACTCAGCGCTCAGCGCGGGCGTCTAATTCTGCGGGCTGAAGGACGCGAACAGGAAGTCGAACGTGCCATCCGTCTTTTAGAAGACCCTCACTTGCGAGTGGGGTTGCGGTTTATTCTCTCGCTTTTGCATCTACTCTTGGGCTGGGCTTTATGGCAAACCTTGCTGGGGTTAGGCCCCACCCTGGTCACCAATTGGCTGGGCGTGGCGCTGGTGGGCGGTTTCATTTTAGCCGTTGAGCACCTTCTTGAAGGCGCTATCGCCTCCCATGCCGAAACTTGGGTTCTACGCCTCTATAGTTTTTATCGTTTGTTGGGCTTTCTACTCCGCCCTGTAACGGTTTTGCTAATCGCCCTGCGCGGCGGGCGGGCGACCGTGGAAGCCTCGCCGCATGCCGTCACCGAAGACGAACTACGCGCCTGGGTTGAAAATGAAGATACGCCGGGCAGCCTGGAAAAGGGCGAACGCGAGATGATCTATTCCATCTTCCAGTTTGGGGATACCCTGGCTCGCGAGATCATGGTACCCCGCATTGATATCCTGGCCCTGGAAGCCAGCGCCACCGTGGAAGAGGCGATCCGCGCATTCACCCAATCCGGCCATTCCCGCGTCCCGGTCTATGAAGAAACCATAGACAACATTATCGGCCTGCTCTACGCCAAAGATCTTCTCCGCATTCAACTCGAACCAGAGAAACCTTCCACCATCCGTCCTTTCCTCCGCCCGGCTTACTTTGTGCCCGAATCCAAAAAGGTGGATGACCTGTTGCGCGAGATGCAGGTGCGCAGTATTCACATGGCCATTGTGGTAGATGAATATGGGGGCACCGCCGGCTTGGTCACCCTCGAGGACATTGTCGAAGAGATCGTGGGTGAAATTCGGGACGAATATGATCAGAGCGAAGAACTGCCTTACCAAAAACTTGGGCCAGACGAGTATATCCTGCATGGACGGCTCTCCCTGGATGATGTGAACGATTTGCTTGATTTGAACTTAGATACAGACGTTGCAGATACACTGGGAGGGTATGTTTACAGCGTCGTGGGCAAAGTGCCGTTGGGTGGCGAGCAGATCCAAGTGGGCGACTGGACCTTCATTGTAGAACAGGTCAGTGGTCGCCGCATCCGCCGCGTACATGCCATCCGCCAGCCCTCTCAACCCCCAACCGAGGAGGAAGCAAATGATGCTCGACAACACAACACGCCAGCAGTTAGTAGCCACAGCGCTTGAAGCTCGACAGTGGGCCTATGCCCCTTATTCAGGCTATACGGTTGGCGCCGCCTTATTAACCGCCTCAGGGAAGATTTATGATGGCGTCAATGTCGAAAACGCAGCCTACCCGGATGGCATCTGCGCCGAACGCGTCGCCGTCTTCAAGGCCGTCTCCGAAGGTGAACGCGAGTTTATCGCCATTGCCGTGGTCAGCCAGGATGGTGGCTTTCCGTGTGGCTCGTGTCGCCAGGTGTTGAGCGAGTTTGGCCTCCACACCCTGGTCATTATTGCCAACCCTCAGGGCGAAATCCTTCAGGAAGCCACGGTGAATGATCTTTTGCCCCATGCCTTTGGGCCACAAAACCTGCGGGATCGGTAACTTTTTTCCACAAAAGCAAAGCGGTCATGAATCTGGCCCAGGAACGTGTGCTTAAGGTTGAAGCCGTGGTGCTCGAGCACCACGAATGGGGAGAGGCCGACCGCCTGCTCACACTCTTCACCCGCGAGCACGGACGAATGCGGGCGGTGGCAAAAGGAGCACGCCGCATCCGCTCGCGCAAGGCCGGCCACCTGGAACCCTTCACCCGCGTTGCCTTGGTGCTTGCACGGGGGCGTGATTTATGGATCGTCACCCAAGCCGAAACCCTGGAAGCCAACTTAGCCTTGCACGGTGACCTTGAAGGCATTGGCTACGCCAGTTACGTGGTGGAATTATTAGAACGCTTGACCTACGAAGAAGGCCCCAACCCCAACCTCTACCGCTTGTTGGTAGATACCCTGCGCCGCTTGGACGAGAATCTAGACCCACCCGGGCTTATCCTGCGCTATTTTGAACTGCATATCCTTGATCTGGCCGGCTTCCGCCCCGAATTGTCCGAGTGCATTGCCTGCCGTCAGCCCATTCAACCCGAAGATCAGTATTTTTCATCTATGTTGGGGGGCGTGCTCTGTCCAGCGTGTGGCAAATTGGAGCCCTCAGCGCGCCCAATATCTATGAACGCGTTGCGTTATCTGCGCCATCTACAGCGCAGTACCTACGCCGAAGCCCGTCGTGCCCGTCCCACACCTGCTGTTGCCGCCGAAATGAAGCGGATCCTTCAGGACTACCTCACCTATATTTTGGAAGCACGCCTGAACAGCCCCGAGTTTCTGCGGCAGGTGCGCCAGAATCTTCCAACCGATAAAAGTTCTTCCCACTCCCCTGAAAAAAGCTCTCCTATCGCCGCCCCAGATACTACAACTGACCTATAATACAAAAGAAACTTCTCATCGGGGGATGCCGATGTCAGTGCTTCTGACCTTGATTCCTGCCGTTTTGCTATTTCTTCTCGCCATCATGTTGATGCGAACGGCACGCTTCACCCGTCCGCCGTACACGTATCCTCCCCTTCCCCTACCCAAATGTGAAGCCGACATCGCCGCCGAACACTTAGCCGAAGCACTCCGCTTCCGCACCATCACCCTAACCAATCAACCGCCCCCCGAACCGGAAGCCTTCACTGCTTTCCACGCCTGGTTGGAACAGCGCTATCCCCGCGTTCATGCTTCGTTAGAACGCCTGCGCTTCGGCCATTACAGCCAACTTTATATTTGGCACGGAAAAAACTCTGAACTTGCCCCGGTGCTCTTCTCAGCCCATCTTGACGTCGTGCCCGCCGATGAAGGGCTTGCCAGCGGATGGCGTTACCCGCCCTTTGAGGGGGTCATCGCAGACGGCGCCGTCTGGGGGCGCGGCGCTTTAGATATGAAAGGGTCACTCGTTGCCATTTTTGAAGCCGTAGAACACCTTCTACGCGAAGGTTATCAACCTGAACGCACCATCTATTTGGCTTTGGGGGAGGATGAAGAAATAAGGGGACAGCGTGGGGCAGCCCAAATCGCTACCTGGCTGGCCGAACAGGGCATTCACCCTTTGGCCGTGCTTGACGAGGGCGGCGCAGTGACCGAAGGCATGGTGCGCGGAATCCATGGCCCAATCGCCCTGATCGGTGTCTCCGAGAAAGGTTTTGCCGTTTTACACCTCAAAGCAGAGGGTGAAAGCGGGCACGCCGCACTTCCGCCCCAGGACAATGCCATTTCATTGCTGGCACGCGCCCTTACCCGCCTAGGGGCTCAACCTCTGCCAGCACGTCTCGAGCATATCCGGCACCTCTTTGCCGCCGTGGGTAGCGCTGCGTCACCCACTTCGCAATTTTTACTGGCCAATACCTGGTTATTCGGGCCATGGCTGACCCGCCGCCTAAGCCGAGATCCGCGTACCAATGCCTTAATCCGCACCACCCTCACTCCTACCTTGATTCGTGGGGGAGTGAAAGAAAATGTGCTCCCTCCCCAGGCCGAAGCCTGGCTCAATGCCCGCATCCTACCGGGCGAGAACCCGATCACCGTTTTAGAACACGTGCGCCGAGTGGTGGATGATCCCAATATCCAGATCGAGATTGTCCCCGGCGCTGCCTGGGCACCCTCGCCTGTCTCGCCCACTCACACGCCGACCTACCAAGCGCTCCACCAAGTCATCACCAGCGTTTACCCCCACGCCTTGGTTGCCCCATACTTAATGGTGATGGCTTCCGATGCGCGCTACTACGCCCAAATTTGCCCCCAGGTTTATCGCTTTATCCCTTATGCTCTGACCCCCACCGACCTCGAAGGAATTCACGGCACGAACGAACACCTTTCTATCGAAAATTTGGGCCGAATGATCCAGTTCTACGTCTTACTCATGCGCGTATGGGGACAATCCGACTTGACTTATAGGGAATAAACAAGCCAATGAGCCAAACTAGAGGGGTGTGGTAAACTTTATATATGAAGGATATAGGGATTGGGAAGCCGCAAACGAGGCCGAGTATGGCTCGGAAAGTCGCCGCATTAGGGGGAATTCTAGCCTTAGTCCTGATTGGACTGAGTTTTCAGCCCGCCTCAACCGCTCGGGCCGAAGATCCCACCCCAACCCCTGAGCCTTATGCCCGCCGCACCACTCTAACCTATGACTATACCGCTTACCGTTGGTGGGTGGTCGAATGGCGCACCAATTGGATCGCTTGCGAGTTTGTCGTTGAGCACGAAGGACTACCCTACGCGGATGAGATCCGCACCTGGTGCGAACCCCACGTCTACAATCTCTGGCGCAATACCCAGCCTTGCGTCCTGTCTACCCCCGATCAACCTCTCACGTCCTGTCCGGGATATTACCTTCACCTCGCCGAACAATGGCAGGCCAGCCGTGAGATTGAGGTTGAACTCCCTCTGCCCACGGTTTGGTTGAGCCTGGAGGGTTGCAATCCCGAATCACCCCCCGGGCAGTGCGATCGCTTACCCCTGCTTCGTCTAGAGGCGGAAGAGCCGCTTCCCAATGAAATGATTATCGCCGTCAATGGCATCCTGGGCGATGAGCCTTTCACCTGCCGCGGTGCGACCTGTACCATTCCTCTGCGCCCAACCGGCCTGCAAGGGGAAACTCTGGAATTTTGGGCCGACTCTTCTTACGGCGACTCCAGCCCGCACTATACGGCATTGGTACGCGTATTACCCCGGGGCGATTTTATGGCTCCGGAAGGACGCACCGATCAGCAACCCTACTACTACGTGGACATCTTGAGTTCCCAATGGCGCGGTAGTGCTCCGGCCAGTTGCGCCGAAACTTGGCAAGCCTTCCCGGATCCCGGCGGGCCACCGCCCTGGCTCCGTACGCCCGAAGACCCCCAAGGGTTATATTCCTCCCTCACCCTTTACTATCTGGCCGGCATCTTGATCAGTCGAGGTGAGGTAGAGGCCACGGACTGCCCCGCCGGTGGACTGCAGGCGCCCCTGATCGCCAACACCTGCGGGGTACAACGCGCTTATAGCCTGGTTCTGGAATGGCAAAACCGTTTTAATGAAGAAATATGGCGCGTTGCCCAGGAAAGCGGTGTGCCGGCCCAACTGCTTAAGAACATCTTCAGCCGCGAGAGCCAGTTTTGGCCGGGTATCTACCGCACTTACCGCGAAGCCGGGTTGGGACAACTCACCGAGAACGGCGCCGAAACGCTTTTGCTCTGGAATCCCAGTTTCTTTGCGCAGTTTTGTCCTCTGGTGCTACACCAATCACGTTGTGACCTGGGATTTGGCAACCTCAAAGCCGAGGAACAGGCCATGCTGAGCGGTGCTCTGGTGCGCCAGGTTAATGCCAGTTGCCCTGAGTGCCCGGCCGGCATTGACCTGACCCAAGCCCAGTTCAGTGTGCGCGTCTTTGCCGAGGGGCTCAAAGCCAATTGCGAACAAGTCGAGCGCCTGATCAATAACCTGACCGGTCGCCGGGCTGGTGAGGTCAGTTCTTACACCGACCTGTGGCGTTTCACCTTGGTGAATTACAACGCCGGCCCGGGATGTCTGTTGCGCGCCCTGCGTGGGACTTATGCCGCCGGCGAACCGCTCGATTGGGAACATGTGGCCGCCCATCTAGAGCCAGCCTGCCAAGGCGCGATTGACTATGTGCGCGATATCAGCGAGCGCCTGAGCGGCGTTCAACCCACCCCCACCTCATGGGTCTATCCCGGACAGACACCGCCCTCACCCCCGCTGGTGATTCCGCCTACCCCTACCCCACGCCCAACATCTGTCACCCCCGCTCCAGGCGGACCTACGGCTACACCTGGTCCAGGCTATTATCCACCCGGTACCCCTTATCCCACTCAACCCGGTGGGTATCCCGAACCCGCGGCAACGGCGACACCGGGAGGGAATTATCCCGGCCCATAACATCACCTACACCACAGAGAAGAACAGCCATGATCGTAAAAGACTTGTATCTCGAGGTCCAAGGACTAACCACGCACCTGCTTAGCGCCGGCGAGGGCGAAAGAGCAATTCTGCTTTTACACGGTGGGGGTGTGGATTCGGCACGCCTCTCGTGGGAACCCATCCTCCCCGCCTTAGCCGAAACCCATTGTGTTTTTGCGCCTGATTTGCCCGGCTACGGCGATAGTGCGCGACCGGATATCGCCTACACCATGGCATTTTATATTGATTTTGTTACCGCCCTTTTAGATGCCCTCAACCTGACACAGGTCACCGTGGCCGGAGTCTCCATGGGCGGAGGCATTGCGATTGGGCTGACTCTTACCCATCCCGAACGGGTTAACCACTTGATACCGGTAGATAGTTATGGGCTTCAGCGCGTTGCCCCGGCACACCGCTGGTCGTACTGGCTGGTGCACCAGGATTGGCTTAACCGCCTGACCTGGTGGATCATCACGCGTCATCCTGCCCTGGCTAAGGCCTCGTTGCAACAAATCTTCTACGATCCGCGCAAGATTGATGCTGCCTTAATGAACGCTGTATGGGAAGAAGTGCGTAAACCCCATGCCGGGCGTGCCTTTCGCGCCTTCCAACGTCACGAAGTGCTGAAGAATGGTTTACGCACCGTCTATCTGGATCGTCTGGGTGAGATTAAAGCCCCGACGCTATTTATCCACGGAGAATATGACCGCCTGGTACCGTTAGAATGCGCTCGTGAGGCCCACCAGCTTTTGCCCGGCTCCCAATTGGTGATCTTGCCACGGTGTGGGCATTGGCCACAGCGTGAAGATCCCTCAGGGTTTGTCCGGGCATTGCAAGCCTTCCTGAGCGCCAACGTTTAGGGATGTTATTCCTCATCAGCAACATGCACGTCCAGATCCTCAGGGCTCACAATCACGCCCTCGAATGCCTGGAAGGTTAGATGCGGGGTTTCAAGGTGCAGAACACGCTTTGCCGTCTCAAACAACGCCAGATAACTCTGACGGACACGTGTGTCCCAGTTTAGACCAAGTTGCTGCGCCGCCACCTCAATAGCCGAGGCGTCTGGTCCTTCGATCTCGCAGAAAACACCATAGGGCATTTCATCAATAACCACTTCTACCTCACCCAAACGGTAAGTGGTGCGCCATTTTTCATAGATAACGCTCACTTCTAAACCCAACGCCTCTAATAGATGGCGCGTTATGTCAAAATCGGCTACTTCCACCTCGATTTCACGCCGCGCGCTCACCGGCAGATCGGGTTGGGCAGGGCCTTTATAGGTGAGCAAGGCTTTGACATCGCGGCGCAAGCGCAGCACCCGATGCTCGCGCGTCAGGCGGCGGTCGGGATAGTCAAAGCGCAAGTTGAGTTCGTAGCCGCGCGGCCGCACCTCTACAGCGCCTAATGCCAGCAACCGCTGGCGCAGCTGCTGCGGGAATCGGATATAGAACTTGACCTCAATTTCCTCTTCATTTTCATTATTCATCTTTGCCGCGACCTCCAATCGTTCTTTCCGCGTGGGTGATCAAGAAGAGTACCAGCAGTAGAACGAGATTAAATCCCAGCGCAAAGGGCCAGTTCCACAACGCTGTAGGGGAAGACGAAACCCAGAGCCGGTCCAGCCAATTCCAGGCACTCCAGGCGACCAGGGTCACCTCACACAGACGCAAGCCCCATCTTTGGCGCTGCCACACTCCCACCACGCCTACCCCTCCCGCCAGCGCCCAGATCAAGCCTGTCACGGCAAGGTAAGCTGGCCCAGGCTGCACCTGAACCTCGATGAGCCATGGCCATAAGGTTACTGCTTGCACCAAGCGCATCGCCTGGCTGAGAGCAAACCAAGCCATTCCACCCAGCAACACCCAACGGCGCCAATCACGTCGCACGTGCTGGCGTGGTATGTTCACCGCCATTGCACCTCCCATAAATGTACATGCGCCGGCTCGCTATCGCGCACGTTAAGCACCTCGATCTCCATCCGAAGTACCTCTTGCGGCGCCGGCAGGTTCAAGGTTACCTCGCGCGGGAGCGGCGTTTCACCCACGTCCTGGCTTGCCACCACCGCCGCCGTGGCACCCGGCACCCACAACCGCACAGTCACCTTGGTCGGCACACCGCCAACCCGAAATGTGAGCGTCTGGATCACTTCAGGGGCAGAGAAGGTCAACTGGATGCGGAGCGGGTTTGCCTCGTAGGTTCGGATCAGCGTCGTGGGATCGCCGTCAAAAGCATGCTGGATCTCACCCATATCGAGATAAGAATGAGCCACCTGGACTTGACGGCCACCCGGCAAGGTCATTTGCCCCTCCACCAAAAGACGACGCTGCTGCCGTTCAGACTCGAGAATAGCCTCAATGTTGTCCACATAACGCAGGCGGACGAAGTAAAATCCGGGCTGGCCATCGGGGTAAGGCAGAATTTGTTCGATGCGGAGATCCGTAAACTTGGGGCTGTTGCGGGCGCGCTCATATTCCTCTGGGGTCATCACCAAAACCAAGGTTTCCAGTTCAGGGCGGTACTCATTCATGAAACCATCAATGTTCCCCAGTTCGAACGGTAGGGGGTCACCGGCAAAGAAGCGCGCCAGCGCATCGGTGCCGTTTGCCCAAGTCGGTGAGACCAGGATTTTAGCCCCTGGGTGCGTCTCCAAATAGTCTTGAACGGCGGCAAAAACCTGCGGCGCTCCGTACTGCATGCCGTTCAGACCGTAATTACGGTACCACAAGGGCGCATTGTGTAGGGCATCGCGCAGCATACCCAAACCGTAAAGGCTTAACCCGGCCAAGGTGATACCTGCGAGCACATTCATGGTAACCGATGGAGAAATCCAATGCGCCAGGCTTTGCCCAATGCGCCGAAGCACCCATTCCAGCCCTAGGGCTGTGAGCAGTGCCGCCGGAACGACCATAAATAGCGCCCGTGTCACCCCCAACCCGACCAGGGCCGCTCCACTTGGCGCCGCTAACACGGCCACCAGGACCGTCCGATAGGCCGGCTGTCGCAAGTGGCGTAACGCCAAAACAATCCCCATGAGGGTAAAGAGCAAACCGGGCCGCCACAAGTGCCCGTAATTTTTCATTACATGGCGAATTAAATCCGGGGGATCGGGGCGAAACCAGTAAAGCAAATTGAGGCCGCGCAGATATTCCTGCCCCAAAAGGCGCAACTTCTCTTCCAGCGGCAAAGGCTGTAGCCAATACGAGCGCAGGATTTCAAGGTGACGCAGGGTTTCTCCGGGATAGGTGAGTTGAAAACGGACATAGGGCAGAAGCAAGAGCGCCCCTAAAACCAGCGCTTTTACCACCTCGCGGCGGTGCTGCCAGTGATAGCGCACATCAAGCAGCCCCAGAAGAACAACGCTGACCGCAATCACAACCTGAGCCGGGCTGTAACTGTAAAACGTCAGCGCCGCCATAAGAGCCGTGTGCAGCAGATAGCGCGGTTGCTCCAGCCGATAGCGCAGGTAATAGTAAAGAAAACCCGCGTAAAAACTGGTCGCCAAGGCCGTCTCAAACGCCGTGCGCGAATGTAGAAACCAGGCCGGCGTGACGGCTAAAACCAACGTTGCCAGCCAGGGGAAGCGGCTTCCAAACGCCTTACGCATGATCAGCGCTACCCACAGTGCCGCCAAACAGGTGACCAAAGCCGACGCCGCCCGCGTGACGATCACCGAACGACCAAAGAGCAAAAAAGGCAGTACTTGGAGGTACACCGAGAGGCTTAGGTTATACTGACCGCCGTTCTCAAAGTAAGTGGGAAGAAACTCGCCGTCATAATTGCGCAAACCATCACGCAGGAAGTCGGCAGCCAAAAGCGTTTGCACCGCCTCGTCGCTAAAGAAATAGATTGGGAAACGATCTAACCCCACCAAACGGGTGAACGCATAAACAACCACGGCCAGAAGGGTCAAAATACCCACCCAGGGCAGGGCTTGCACCCGTGACCACAGACGCTGCCATAACCTTGCGCCAGACCCGGGTCCTACCTCATTGGTGACCCAGGACGGCAAAGGTAACGGCTCGGCGACCTGCGGAGGATTGCTAAGCGCCAGGGTATGGGTTTCCAGGGGTTCACCCTCTGGGGTTAGGGTAGTGACATTCAGGTGGTAATGTTCGCCCGGCTTTAAGATGAGGCGCAGATTAACCTCACGCAACACGGAACGCCGCTTAGGTATCGAAGAAGGCGACTCAGGAATGTCAGGTTCAGCCATGGCTCAGGGGAGATTATAGCACGGGGTAAAAGATATTAAATTGCCCCCAATACTCAACCCACATTAAGACAGTGCGGGGTGTCACAGACGTTAACCAGATCATCTTGTCAGAACTCACTCCGTGCCACAACGCATAGATTATGACAATGCTATAATGAAGTTAAGAATTCAAAAATAGGATACCATCATGAGTAGCGAAAAACCATCCGGTTTTTATCTTGGCCGGATCTTCGATCCTGCCAAAAACGAGGTTACCGAAAAACCGCTTATTTACGATCCTGCCGATTTGACCACCCACGCGGTGATCACCGGCATGACCGGCTCAGGCAAAACGGGGCTGTGCATCTCCCTGCTCGAAGAGGCCGCATTACAGGGCATCCCCGCCATTATTGTTGATCCCAAGGGTGATCTGACCAATCTAGTGCTCCATTTTCCCGAATTACGTCCCGAAGATTTCGAACCCTGGCTAGATCGGGAGAGCGCCCGCCGAAGCGGCAAATCGCTGAGTGAACTCGCGGCTGAAACGGCCCAAATGTGGCGCGAGGGCTTGGCCAAATGGGGGTTAGGCCCAGAACAACTCACGGCCCTTCAAGAGGCCGTGGATTATACCATTTACACACCGGGTTCCTCGGCCGGCGTGCCGGTTAATATCTTGAGATCCTTCGCCGCTCCCGATGTGCCTTGGGAGGAAAATCGCGAAATCCTACGGGAAAAGATCAGCAGTACGGTCACGGCTTTGCTCGGCCTGGTCGGCTTAGATAACATTGATCCCCTGCGTTCACGGGAGCATATCTTGATCTCAAACATCATTGAAACAGCCTGGAGCCAAGGGCGTTCATTCGATCTAACCGAACTGATTCTGCAAACCCAAAACCCACCCTTTGACCGCCTGGGCGCCTTCCCGCTGGACAACTTCTTCCCGCCCAAAGAGCGGGCTGAATTGGCTATGTTGCTTAACAACTTCCTGGCTTCTCCCTCTTTCCAAACCTGGCTCGAAGGGGATCCCCTGGATGTAGCGGCTTTTCTCTACACTCCGGAAGGAAAACCCCGCCATTCCATCTTTTACCTTGCCCACCTCAACGACAATGAGCGCATGTTCTTTGTTACTCTGCTTTTCACCTCTATAGAAGCCTGGATGCGAAATCAACGTGGCACCAGCGGCTTGCGCGCAATTGTTTACTTTGACGAGATTATGGGCTACCTCCCACCGGTCGCCAATCCCCCCTCACGCCCGGTGATGCTACGGATGCTTAAGCAGGCGCGCGCCTTTGGCATCGGACTACTTCTCGCCACCCAGAACCCGGTAGACCTAGACTACAAGGGACTCTCAAACGCAGGCACATGGGCAATTGGCCGCTTGCAGACCCAGCGAGATAAAGACCGCTTGCTCGATGGGCTAGAAACCATCACCGGCGCGTTAGACCGTGGTCAAATGGATCGAATGATCTCGAGTCTGGGCAAACGGGTGTTCTTCCTTCACAATGTGCACGCGAAAGGCCCAACGCTCTTCCAAACCCGTTGGGCGTTAAACTTCCTGGCAGGGCCGCTCACCCGGTCGCAAATTCCCGCGCTCAACCGGTTGGCCAAGAAACACGACCAAGGCTTGACCTCTTCCGCAGTTTCAACGCCGTTTGACCAAGCCAAAATGCCCGCCGCGACCCCAAGTGCTACCAAGAGCGAAAAAATCTCCGGTTTTTCCAGCACGCGCTCGGCGATACCCGCTGGTGTGGATGAGTTTTTCATTCCCAGCGACTTAGACTTTCAACGGGCGGTGACTCTGGCAGGGTTGCCATCTAACCTCGAAATGGAAACCCAGAGCCTTCTCTACATCCCCGCCCTATTAGCCCAGGCCGAGATCCGCTATCTGGCGCGCAAATACAATCTTGAATTCAGCCGTAAATTTACCGCGCTGGTAGAACGCGAACCAAGTGGTCTCATGGATTGGAACAAACATTCCTGGCGCAACCTCGACCCCAACTCTCTTCACACCAGCCCATTGCCCCAGGCGTTATTTGCGCCGCTCCCGCCCTGGCTCAGTAATGCGCGTGCGCTTAAAGATCTGGAAAAAGATTTTGTGGAGTGGGTTTTCCGCAACGGGACGATCTATCTCCGCGCCAACGAAGCGCTTAAAGTTTACCTGCCCCCCACCACCACGGAAGAAGCCTTTCGAAAACAGTGCGAACAGGCCGCCCAAGCGATGATGGCTACCGAGAAAACCAAATTGGAAGAGACCTACCAGCGGAAGATAGACGCCTTAAGAGATCGCATCGAGCGCCAGAAAATTGAGGTCAAGCGCAAGGAAGAGGAATTCTCGCAACGACGACTAGAAGAAATAGGCACCGGGGGCGAGTTGCTCATGAGCCTATTTGGCGGACGTAAGCGCAGTGTTTCCAGTTCCCTCACCAAACGGCGCTTGACCGCTCAAGCCAAAGCCGCCTTGGAGCAGGAGAAAAAAGAACTTGAAACTTTAGAAAAGCAATTATCCGCCCTTGAGCAGGATTACAACAGGGCTCTTTCCGAGTTGCAGGAGCGCTGGACGAAGGTTATTGCTGAGGAAACCCAGTTGCCTTTACCCCCTCAACGTAGCAACATCTTTGTCGAATTGTTCGGAATTGCGTGGTGTCCGTATTATCTCGTTACGGTTGAGAGCAAAGCCCAAAGATTGCCCGCTTTCAGCACCTCGTCCTGATGGAATCAAGGCGAACCAAGAACGGGTTACGGACAGCAAGGTAAGCCATGGGAATGGCAAATCGCCCACCCTAAGCCGCATCCCAACCTTCTAACCTTTCGCGCCAATCTCTCAACCATTCAATCCTCAATTGATCCGTATCTCGAAGCAATTGAGCCATTCGCGCCAGCACCTCGCAACTTCGGGCATCCAATTTTCCCGAGTCAATGCAATTGGAGAGTTGATTCATATCGCGGATCTTTTCTTCCAGGCGTTGCATCTCACGTTCAATGTGAGCCAGGATCGTTGACTTGCTCATAAGGGTGGCAAACTGCATTTTGAGCAAAAAAGATCGAAAATACATATCCGGTTCTATCGGGGCTTCTAGCCAGGCTTGTAAGGCCTGCTCACCCAATGGGGTGATGCGATATATCTTCTTATCCGGACGATTAAGAAGCGGCGTCGCCGCGTAGGTCACCCAGCCCCGTTGGTACAAACGCTTGAGCACCGGATAAATATAAGCCAGGGATACCGAGATAAAGTAACGGTTCGAATCGCGGATAATCCGATTTAATTCGTAGCCGGTTACCTCTTGGTACAACTTGATCAGTCCCAGCAGGATATAGTCAATTACCATAATCAGACCTTCTTCCCGATGGATGTCTCTCCCTTACAGAGATTGTATCACCACCAACATATCCCAGCCCATTTACCCAAGGCTTGCACTCGGAATTATGCGAGCGAGGGTTAACGCAGATCGCCCAACCCTCGCTCTCATACCACCCCACACGTTCTTCACGTTTAACCCAGGGTTGCCGCATGACGACCGGCAATCATGCCGAAAACCATTGCCGGGCCAAGGGTGGAGCCGGGCCCGGGGTACGTACGCCCCATCACCGAAGCCGTTGTATTGCCGGCGGCGTACAATCCTTCGATGGGCTGACCATCCTCACGCAAAACCCGCGCACATTCATCGGTCAACAAACCGCCCTTTGTTCCCAAATCACCGGGCCACACCCGCACCGCATAGAAGGGTGGTCGCTCCACCGGCCCAAGGTTGGGATTGGGTTTGACCGTCGGATCGCTGTAAACACGGTCATAGGCGCTATCCCCACGGTGAAAATCCAGGTCTCTGCCGGTCTTAGCAAAGTGGTTGAAGCGCTCTGCCGTTTTTACCAGGTTGTCCGCATCTATCCCACACACTCGGGCTAACTCGGGCAGTGAATTGGCTTTAATCATCATGCCCGATTCGAACCATTCCTTGGGCGTGATCCCCGGCAGCATCATCCCAAAGGGATAATATTTGCGATGCCGCGAATCCATGATTAAAAATGCAGGAATTGCCGGCACCTGCTTATGGCGTTCGTATTGCCAATGCCCACAATCTACATAGGATGCCGACTCATTCATAAACCGTTGACCGGAACTATCTACGATAAACCCGAACGGTGCCGAACGTTCCCAAAGCATGAACTGTGCCTTGCCCTTATGATCAATAAACACCGGTCCCCACCAGGCTTCATCCATCAAGGCAGTAGCGGCACCGATGGCCATCCCGGCCTGAATGGCCACTCCAAGATCGCCGGGGCTGGCCACCGTCCAGTTTGTGGTGATCGGATGAGGATGATATTTCTGCCGCATTTCGTTATTATGGGCAAAACCACCCGCCGCCAGGATCACCGCCTTGGCGTAGATGGCAGTCCGCTTACCCTCTTTTTCTACCACCACGCCCTTGACCTTTCCGGATTCGTAGATTAACTCCACCATGGGGCTGTTGATCCAAATAGGGATACCGCGCTGTAACGCAAGGTATAAGAGTTGACCGATCAACGCACCCCCTAACCCGGTCAGGGACTTGCCGATTAACCGGCTACCAAGACTGCGAACCCCGATCACGTAGGTGGTGTGGAGAAAGGCCGAAAAAAGGCGAAACGAGAGTGAGATCTTAGAGGCGTCTAAGGTATGCAGTGCCAGAGGAAGAGCGCCGTTGATCTTGTTTTTGTAAGCGCCCAACTTGTTGAGGTCAAAAAAATCGGGTTCTATGCACCGTCCCTTGACGCTTCCCCCCGGTTGCTCAGGATAGTAATCGGCATACCCTGGGGTGTAGGAAAAGCGAAATCCTAAGCGCGAGAGCCATTCCACCATCCGCGGGCCTTCGCGTAAATAGGTCTCGCGGCGCTGTGGTGAACTGGCCGGACCAACGTCGCCGATCACAGTATCCATATACAAGCGGGCTTGCTCATAGGAATCGGGCACCCCGGCCTTAAGCATGAGGGGATTATTTGGAATCCACATCCCCCCACCCGACATCCCCGAGGACCCGCCGATGGTATCCATGCTTTCGACGACAATGGGCTCAAGACCGGCTTCCTTTGCCGCCAGCGCCGCCGTCATACCCGCGGCACCCGACCCAACGACCACCACCGTTTTTGAAGGATCACTGTTCATAGGCTCTCCCTTATGTAGATAAAGATTGGATACCCATCCTTGCTCTCACCCTAACGGGGATACCGTACGTTTGCTGACCGCCCTTCGCAATATTAATTCATATATTATACCTGTTATATATCACTGTATATATATTAGGGCTAGAACACAAATCTGTCAAGAATCCTGACCCGGTTTTCTGGTCAGAGTTTCTTGCCAGTTAAAAGCGAAATCCGCCGTCAGAGGCGGATTTCATCATTCAGGTAGCGGGGGGTGGATTCGAACCACCGACCTCCGGGTTATGAGCCCGACGAGCTGCCACTGCTCTACCCCGCAGCGCGATCATTATTATAATGAGAATAAGCCAAGTCGTCAAGCGTTCGCGTTTGGCGCTGTTTCATGCTTATGAGCGAGGCGACTTCCTCTCGTCCCCACTATTACATTGGTACCTCAGGTTGGATCTACCCCCATTGGCAGGGCCGGTTCTACCCCTCAGATTTGCCGGCCAGCCGGCGCTTTGCCTATTACGCGCAGCATTTTAATACCGTAGAGATCAACGCCACGTTTTATCGCACCTTCAAAGATCAAACGTATCAGAAATGGGCTGAGCAAGCGCCGCCTGGTTTTCACTACGTGCTCAAAGCCCCCAAAACCATCACCCATCGCAAATACTTAGTCGAGGTCGAAGACGAGATCCGCGCGTTTTGGAAATCGGCCAACTTGCTCGGTGAGAAACTGGGATTGATTTTGTTACAATTAGCCCCCAGCACTCCCTATGATCTCTCCCGTCTGCGTACTGCTTTGTTAGCGTTCGAAGATCCCTCACGGATAGCGGTGGAGTTCCGCCACCCGCGCTGGCTCACCGAGGAAACCAAAGCACTGCTCACCGAACTCGGTGTCACGTTCTGCGAAGCCGACTCACCTAAGAGCCGACCGCTTGGCTGGGTCACGGCCTCTTCAGCCTATTTTCGCCTACATGGCCGTAGTCATTGGTATTATCATAACTATACGCATGACGAACTCAATGAAATCGCCCATTGGATACAACAGGCCGTGCGTCAAGGGGCAGATACGGTTTATGTCTTCTTTAACAATGACTTCGAAGCCTTTGCCCCCTACAATGCCCTCACCCTCCAAAAAATCTTATGCGGGGATACCCCGGTGACCTCGAATGAGCAGAGCCGATAGCCCCTTATCAGACGAAATCGAGTTATTTTCGCCAGGCACAACGAATTACCCAGTGACACAATCCTATACGAGGCCACACAAAGCAGTTTGTTTAGACGGCCTAGAGCACAAATTGACGCAAGCCAACGCTCTCATCGGCCAGCGCCCGCAGGTCCTCATTTAGAGTATCCATGAAGGATCCAAAAACACCTTTATCGTAATAGTTGGGAAAGCACGCCTCGACCACGAGATCAAAGTCCTTATCCAGATACCCCCGACATACGCGTGCCAACCGATTATAGGCGTTCACCGCCTGATGCACCTCATTGCGATGGGACAACCCTTTATCGTTAACCTTGAAAAACGTGGTAAACAGGACACCAAAGGCATAATCCTTCACGATCAAATTAAAATGGCGCGGATGACGGGCGAACAGCACGCGATCCTCGCCCCACGAGGTTTCATAGCCCAAAAAGTCGAGGTGGGCAGCAATCTGATCCATTAGCGTCGTGGCAAACATAGACTCTCCTTTTTCCAGTAGATATCTCATCAGGGTTTTTATGCCTTCGTTCCCCCTGTAATTTATGATAACACAGAACTGATGCCCAAGCCGCAGATTCGCTTCAGAATTCTTTGACTTACCAAGATAAGCCTTGAAGCCCCCTGCCCTATCCCCTCACAGCCTGACGCCCTACAAGTTCAACCACCGTGCCGCAGCAGCGGGTAGTTCCTGCATGGAAGCCACACGCAGCGTGCACTGCGGCAGGGATTCTAAAAAGGCTTTTCCATAACTCTTGGTGAGGACACGCCGATCCAAAATAACCACAACGCCGCGGTCGGTTTGGGTGCGGATTAGACGGCCAAATCCCTGCCGAAAGCGCAAAATCGCTTCAGGCAGATGATACTCATTGAAAGGATCTTCAAAGGTCTCAGCGCGTGCCGCCACGATCGGATCAGAGGGCACATCAAAAGGTAAGCGCACAATGACCAGCACCGAAAGTGCCTCGCCGGGAATATCCACACCCTCCCAAAACGCTCGCGTGCCCAAAAGGACGGCGCGCTCGCTCTCGCGGAATGACTCTAACAGCAGGTTTGACGACACCCCCTCCCCCTGCTCATAGACCTGAATATCGGCTTCTAGCAGACGGGCGGTAATGGCTTCAGACGTGCGGCGCAGTTGAGCGTACGATGTGAAGAGCACCAGCATGCGCCCGCCGGTTGCCTTCGCCAATTGCACCAGCACTTGCTCAACTTTGCGCTGATAGTCCCCGCCCCCATTGGGTTCAGGAATGTCATTGACGATATACAGCAAAGTTGAGTTCTGGTAATCAAAAGGCGAATCTAACGCCAATTCATCGGCGGTATACGCATTCAAACGATTGCGCAGATAATCAAAATTCCCCTGGGTCGTTAGTGTGGCCGAGGTGAGCACGATACTGCGCTTCTCATTCCATAGGTATTTTTCCATCAGCGAGCCGATATGGACCGGCGCCACCTGTAAGGCAATGCGGTTAGCCCCACCGCTCGTTTCGACCCAATAGACAAAATCCGGATCCGGTTGGCTAACCAAGGCTGTGATGTAATGATCGGCTTCGCCTAGGCGGCGTAACACACCGTTGAGCGACCCCAGCACATCGTCCAATTCCTCGGGTGCCAGTCCCAAGACCTCCCCTAATGCCTGCACGAACTGCTCGCCGCGCGTGATCAGGGCTATCAGGCGTTCGTGCACCGCCTGCCAGGCCAGTTCCGCCGCTTCCCAGGTTGGTTGATGGCGATTACCGGGCAACAGCCGCACTTGCTGACCATACATGCCCAGCGGTTGTCCCTCTCGCTCATACTCAAGGAAGACATCTAGCGCACTAAAAAACTGTCCCAACCCCTGTTCGACCTGGAATGCCAAATCAGTGAGGTGCTGAATCTCACGATTCGCGGCGGCGAAATCCGAGGGGCGCAGGACGTTGCGCAACTGGGTGAGCACATGCCCCAAAATGCCACTTGAAGTTCCTCCCAATTCTCGCAGCATGCGCGCCAGGTCTTCACGGGTGACGCGGTAACTAAGGGCGTTGGTGGTCGCCTCCTCCAGGTGATGAGCCTCATCCACAATCAGCGCCTCATACTCCGGGATGACGCGGTTGCCGGCAACGACATCCGCCAACAAGAGCGCATGGTTGACGACTACCAAATGCGAGGTTAGCGCGGCCTGGCGGGAACGGTAAAAGGGACAGGCCCCGCCGGTGCGCTTAAGGCAGGTCTCAGCCTTACATTCTTCGTCCTCAGCCGAAAGGCGCTGCCACACCTCGCGTTCCGCGGCCCCATGGAGTGTGATTTCACTACGGTCTCCGCTCCCCCCTTCCCACAACCAGACCAGAATTTTACCCAGAACGCGCAACTCATCCACGCTTTGTGGGCCGCGCTGGCGCAGGGCTTCCAGGCGGCGTGGACATAGATAGTTAATGCGCCCTTTCATCACTGTCGCACGCAGATCCAATCCCAAGGCCTTCACCAGGTCTGGGATGTCCTTCTTGATTAATTGTTCCTGTAAGGTGATGGTATTGGTTGAAATCACCACCCGACGACCGTTCTGCCATGCCCACAACGCCGCCGGGATCAGATAGGCAAACGACTTACCCGTGCCGGTGCCGGCCTCCACCAGCAGATGATACCCCTCAGAAAGCGCTTGAGCCACCGCTCGCAACATGGCAACCTGTTCAGAACGGTGCTCAAAACCGGGCATGTAGCGTGAAAAGACACCCCCCGGCTCCAACAAAGCCGCGACCTCGTCAATGTCCAGCGCCACCGGCACATCGCGAGGTTCCAGCGGACGCGCCAGCCACTCCGCATCGAGCGATTGAAACCAACCCCGTCCCGCATTCGGTGCCGCACTGGCCCGAATGCCCTCACGGGCACGTTGTTGAAGTACCTCGCTGAAGAACCAGTACCCCATCCAATCCAGCGCCTCGCTCAGGCGCACCAATTCCTGCACAATGTCAACCGGAAGGGTAAGCGCCTTTTCATATAGGCGATGATAAACCGCATGGGTTAAGCGCGCATCGTCCAGCGCCCGGTGTGAATTGGGCAAAGGTATGCCAAGCAACTGTCCTAGCGATCCCAAGTTATATCGGCTGGCGGCGGGCATTAAAATCGCCGCCAATTCGTAGGTGTCCACCGCCTCTACTAAGGTCAAAGCACCCTGGCGGCGCAAAAAGCCGAGATCAAAACCAATGTTGTGCCCTACCACCACGGCATCCCCTACAAATCGTTCCAGGCGGGGCAAAACCGCATGCAACGGCGGGGCATCGCGCACCATCAGGTCATTGATCCCGGTCAGTTGGGTGATCGCCGGGGGGATCGGGCGTCCGGGATTGACCAGGGTGCTCCAGGTCTCTTCCACCCGCGGGCCGTTAAACCGCACGACGCCAATCTCAATAATGGCGTCGCGCGCCGGATCAGTGCCGGTCGTTTCGAGATCTAAAGCAACAAGTGAGGCCATCGGTTGGGATTATACCATTCCCCTGACACGATTTTCTTGTGAGCCATGGGTAGATTTTTCAAACAAAAATTTTACATGTATTTTATGCCGATCTAACAACGCCTTTATTTAATAAACAGGCAAGCCAATTCATAATGAAGATAAAGAAGATGAGGGTTAGAGGCAATAAAGGATGACGTCAAAGCGCATTTCTTCTCGGTTCTTACGGCGCTTTTTACATCGCGTAGAATGGCATTTCTGGCTCCCCCTCTTTGTGGGCGCTTATATGATTTTCTACCTGGCCTGGCGCGCCGCTGAGACCATCAATCCACAAGTGCCTTTTCTTTCCTGGTTGCTGTGGGGAGCCGAGGCATTTAGCGTGGTCAACTACCTTCTCTTTTCCTGGATGACCCGCCGTGTTGACCCCCCTGTTCCCTACCGTCCACCGCGCCCAGGGTTAAAGGTGGACGTCTTCATCCCCACCTATAACGAAGATGTGGAGATCTTAGAGGCGACGCTTACCGGTTGCCGGCTGATGACCTATCCTCACCGCACCTACCTGCTTGATGACGGGCGGCGCGAAGACGTACGTCAATTGGCAGAGCGGTTCGGTGTAGGCTACATCACCCGCCCCGACAATCACCACGCCAAAGCCGGCAATCTTAACCATGCCCTTAAGCACACCGATGGGGATTTCATCGTGGTACTGGATGCCGATATGGTGCCCCAACCGGACTTCTTAGAGCGAACTTTGGGGTACTTTGAGGATGAACGGCTGGCTTTCGTCCAACTGCCGCAGGAATTTTATAACCTCGACTCGGTGCAACACGACCCAAGCAAACCCACCTGGCACGAGCAATCGCTCTTCTTCCATGTCATCCAACCGGGCAAGAACTACACCAACAGTGCCTTTTGGTGCGGCAGTCCTTCGGTCATCCGCCGCAAGGCACTGGAAGACGTTGGCGGCGTGGCCACCGAAACCATTACCGAAGATATTCACACCTCGGTGCGCTTACACAGCCGCGGCTGGAAATCCCTGTTTGTCAACGAGTCCCTGGCGTTCGGCATTGCCCCGCAGACCATCACAGCCTATTTGCTCCAACGCTTGCGCTGGGCGCAAGGCACCATGCAACTTTACCGTAGTAAAGAGAGCCCACTTTGGATTCCAGGATTGACCCTGAAACAAAGGCTTTCCTATCTGGCCAGTTTTCTGGCCTACATCGAATCGGTGCAGAAGTTCATCTTCTTGATGATGCCGGTCGTGATTTTGCTCTTCAATGTGCTTCCGATGCGGGTTGAACTTCCGCGCTTCCTGCTCTTTTGGACGCCCTATTTCATCCTGAATATCGTTGCCAATCAGTTGGGAGGACGAGGTTACTTCCGTTACTTCAAGAGCGAAATTTATGCCTTCCTGCGCATGGTTGTTTTTATCCAGTCCCTTCTGGTATTATTGGTCAACAAACCGCTTAAATTCCAGGTGACGCCCAAGTCGGTAGACCGCTCCGTATATGAAAAAGAACGCAGTGCCCTGCGCCTGCACTTTGCCCTGTTGGGCGCTATGATCGGTGCGCTCTTGTTCGGCAGTTTTCGCCTTCTGTTCTCAGGAATCACCGGCTTGAGTCGCGAAGCCTTCTGGATTGTGTTGTTCTGGGGCGCCTATAATGCGGCCGTAGTGTATTTGGGTGTGCGGGAAGTGCTCAGCCGCCGCCACGAGCGCCGCCATTATCGCTTCCCGGTAAACCTTCAGGGTTGTCTAGAATACCACGGGCACAAATATCCGGCCCAAATCAACAACCTTTCCCTGAGTGGGGTAGGGTTGCGGGTGCAAGCGCCGTTTACCCCTAACGCCGTATTAGAAGATGGCGCGCATCTGACGTTTAGCACCCCTTATCATCCGCGCATCCATGTGCCTCTGAGATCGGTGAGGTTCCGCCGTGCCGATGCGCAGGGCTGGTTGGACGGTGGCGCCGCATTCGACGCCCTAGAGCCGGCAGAACGAGACCATCTCTTGGAATATCTGTTTGTTTATCGTCCAGGCGAACTTTTGAGACAGGGGCTTATCGGGATCGAATCGGTCACGACGCCCTCTTTCCAGCCTCAGAGTCTGGCCGCTTCTTCTCAAGAATCGTTTTGAACACATAATCAACCCGAGGGGTATCTGTTCCCATCGTTCAGGTTATAATTCAGCCCGGCTCTATGGAAAGCAGTATCCCAACCCAGATTCCGCCCTGGCGCGCTTGGATCTTGGCTGCCCGCCCGAGGACGCTCCCCGCGGCGGCCTCGCCGGTCATCGCCGCCACCGCACTGGCCTGGTCAGATGGGCTCTTCCACTGGGGGGCGGCATTGGCGGCGTTGATCGGCGCCCTGCTATTGCAAATCGGTGCTAACCTGGCCAACGACTATTTTGATTATCAAAAAGGCGCAGATACCGCCGAGCGGCTGGGGCCATTGCGCGTTACCCAAGCCGGGTTACTTAAACCCGGTCATGTCCTGGTCGGAACGATGGCCGTGTTTGGATTAGCGAGCCTGGTGGGGATTTATCTGATCATGCTGGCCGGCTGGCCAGTAGTGCTGATCGGCTTGGCATCCATCCTGGCCGCCCTAGCCTACACCGGGGGGCCACGCCCCTATGGTTATAGCGGATGGGGAGAGGTGGCCGTCTTTGTATTCTTTGGGCTGGCCGCGGTGGTGGGCACGTATTACGTACAGGCACGGCATGTGAGCGCCGGGGCCGTGGTGGTGTCTATTCCCATCGGGCTCTTGATCGTCAACATCCTTGTCGTTAACAACCTCCGTGATATTCCCACTGACCGCGCCAGCGGTAAACACACCCTGGCCGTTCGCTTTGGTGAAGCCTGGACACGGCGGGAATATCTCACCCTTTTGATCCTCACGTATCTGGTCACCACCCTTGCAAGCCTCACCGGTATCCTTCCCCTCGGCGGACTACTTGCATTGGCTTCACTGCCGCTGGCCGTTCAAGTCACCCGTGGCGTATGGTCAAACCAGGGGCGGGCGCTCAACCGTTCTCTGGCCGGAAGCGCCCAATTGGTGCTGGTATTTAGTCTGCTCTTTTCGCTCGGAGTCGCGCTCGAAAAAATTGTGTTTCGTTAGTACCTCTCACGGCCTACCGAGTTAAGCGGCCGTCTGCCAGCGGCACCAACGTTTTTCCAATCCATCCACCAAAAAATACAACCCCAACCCCAACACACTCATTGCCACCACCCCCGCATACATCGCAGGGTAGTTCAGAAGCGCACTGCCGTTGAGGTAGATGTAATATCCCAGACCCTTCTGCGTCGCAAAGAGTTCAGCGACGTAAAGCACGGCCACCGCCGTGCCAATGGATTGGCGCAACGCCGTAAGGATGGCAGGCAAACTGGCCGGCAGGTATACAAAACGAAATAAGGCCAGGCGTCCTGCCCCCAGACTGCGCACACTTAGAATGAGTTCCGGACGCAAACCCGCCGCCTGATCGCGCACTAACACCAAAACCTGAAAAAACAAAATCAAATAGATCACCACGATTTTGGAAAGGTCTCCAATACCCAGGAAAAGCAATACCACCGGGACAAAGACAACCTTCGGAATAGGATAGAGAAGATAAATCACCGGTGCAAAGAAAGCATTTAAGCGCCGCGACTGCCCCAAAATCAAGCCCACCGGCGCCGCGGTAAGAATGGCCAACAATGTACTGGCCACCACCCGCCACAAACTGGCCAAAAAATGCCCGCCCAGCGAACCGTTCCGAACCTCCTGCCATAACACTGCTCCAACCTCGGTCGGGGGTGGCAAAATGGGTTGGTGCACCAACATCGCCACCCCTTGCCAGAGCGCCAACAACGCTAACCCGGCCAGAAACAGATGGCGACGGTTCATGCTTCCTCCAACAAGGTACGCAATTGACGGCAGAGATCGTGATACGCCGATGAATCCCGGTAATCGGGCTGAAGCACACCGGGATTTTCAATCACCCGGGCTATGCGGTTGGGCATCTCCCCCAAAAGCAAGATTTTTTGCCCTATCAGCGCCGCCTCTTCGATAGAATGGGTAACCAGGACCAAGGTCAGGCCGCGTTCTTGCCACAGATCGAGCACTAGGCGTTGTAAATTCTCACGCGTTGGCGCATCCAACGAGGCAAAGGGCTCATCCATCAACAACACATCCGGATTTAAGACCAAAGTACGGGCAATCGCCGTGCGCTGGCGTTGACCACCGGAAATCTGACCGGGATAGTGCTCGGCGACCGGCAGTAACCCCAAGCGTTCCAGCCAGGGTTCCACATCCAGCGTTGGACGGTAGTCGCGGGGAGCGTGAATACCATCGGCGCCATAGAAGTTACGAATGCGCAGTCCCAACCGCACGTTTTCGCGCACCGTTGCCCAAGGTAGCAGACCGTAGTCCTGGATGATCAACCCGGTCTGCGGACGCGGGCGGGTCAGTGCCTGGCCATCAATGCGAATCACACCCCGCTGAGGGCGTAACAGGCCGGCCAGTAGAGAAAGCAGTGTGCTCTTACCGCAGCCCGACGCCCCCAGGATCACCCAGGATTCATTGCGCCCGGCGCGCCAAGTAAAATCTTCAAAAATAGGCGCGCCGGGAGTATAACCAAACGTGATGGATTCGACCTCGATCATCCCTCTAAGGCAGAAAATTGGGATTGACGCAATCGCTGTAGGCCAAATCTTTATCTAAGTAACCCTTCGCCTTCGCCCATGCCAGCGCATCGGCAAACTGTGTTTCGGTCGGTACACCCTTCAAGGGGTAGATTGGCACGCGAAAACTCTCAGCCAGGGGTGCAGGCACCATCTTTTGCTCGACCATCAGACCACTATATTTCTGTGGATCGGCATTGATGTGTTGGACAGCCTCCTCAATCGCCATCAGAAAGGCCTTAACCGCCTGCGGATGCTGATCAATGAGTGCCTTGCGCACAGAAATCACACTGAAAGAATACTCCGGCGCAAGCGTATCATCGAAAAGCGGAAGCGCACCCTGCTGTTCCGCCAGAGTTGCAAACGGTTCCGGCAACATGGCGGCTTTCAGTTCGCCGCTCGCCAGCAGTGCCATGCGGTCGGGAATCTTCGGCACCGAGATGGTCTGTATCTCATCCGGCTGGAAGCCCTGAACCTCCAATAGACGCTGGGTCAGGTATTCGATCACCGTCGCCTGCGATACCCCTACCGGAACACCTTTCAGATCTGCCACCCGCTTAATATTGGCCCCCTTGGCGGCTAAAACCCGAAAAAGCGCTTGATCTGCCGTCGCCGTGCGGGCAAAGCGCACCGCCTGCACCTGCGGGGTTTCTTTGTTGAAGAACATCACCGAGGTTAATTCGTTAACCATGGCATCGGCTTGTCCGGCGGCCACCATTTGATCCCGTTCAGGCCCTGAACTCACCGGAAGAATCTCAACCTTGACATTGTGCTTCTCAAATAACCCCTCCTGTTGGGCAACCACAATGGGCAACCCATCCAAAATGGGCAGAAGAGCCACCCGAATGGTCACTATTTCTGCCGGCTTTGTTGGCACACATGCGGAAAGGAAAAACAAGACCAACAAGAAAAATGTCATCCACTTTTTCATGCGCGATCGCTCCTAGGGTGTTTTTGTCGCGCCTAAGTATAATCCAAATATACACATCCCCACCCAAGAACCAACAACATGCCCGCCCAATCCCATGGGCGGGCTAAGCAAAGGCATAACGCTCCCACCCTTAGGGAGAATACTGCCGCAACAGGCGAGAAAGGGCCTTTCGCGGCAACGGCGATGCGCTGGAACCCCGATAGGCCAGAAGACGCAGCCCGTTCAACACCACAATGACGGTGCTCCCCTCATGTCCTAATACTCCTAACGGCAACGGCAAGGTGGCGCCAAATGTGCTTATTACCAACACGACAATCATCGCCAACGCAAACGCCAGGTTCTGCCACACGACCTGGCGCGCGCGCCGTGCCAGCCCGAGGGCAAAGGGAATCTTGCGTAAATCATCCGACATCAGAATCACATCCGCCGTCTCGATGGCCACATCGGTGCCCGCGCCTCCCATGGCAATCCCCAAATCAGCCGCCGCCAGTGAAGGGGCATCGTTCACTCCATCCCCGATCATGGCCACCGCCCCATAGGTTTCACGCAGTTCGCGCAAAACGCGCACTTTATCCTGGGGTAAGAGATTGGCGTAATAAGTATCTACGCCGGTTCGCGCCGCAATCCGCGCGGCGACACGCTCATTATCCCCGGTTAGCATGACCACGCGCTCAACGCCCACTTGCTTGAGCGCCTGAACGACCACTGCAGCCTCAGGACGAAGCGCATCCGCTACGGTCAGAAGCCCCACAAAGCGCCCTGCCCCGGCCTCAGGCCCAGAAAGGCCACTGGCATAAGCCACCATCACCGTTTGGCCTTCCCCCTCTAACTGCTGAATCCGGTCTTGCAGTTCCGCCGGGATAGGAAGGTTGTATTCGGCAAAGAAGCGGACATTCCCTACCAGCCAATGACGCCCTTCAACCTGGGCTTCTATGCCGCGCCCTGGATAAGCACGGAAGTTCAGCGCCGTCGGCAAGGATAGACCGCGCTCTTGCGCCGCGCGCACGACGGCAGTTCCAAGAGGATGCTCCGAACGCGCTTCGACGGCGGCCACGTGTGATAAAAGGGTGTTCTCATCCCAACCGCTCAACGGATAAACGCCCGTTAACTGCGGTACGCCGTGGGTAAGCGTGCCGGTTTTATCAAAAGCCACCACTTTGAGGCTGGCCGCCTTTTCCAGGTGAACACCGCCCTTGAAGAGCACCCCGTTGCGCGCTCCGTTGGCGATGGCCGAGAGGATGCTGGCCGGGGTCGAGATGACCAAGGCGCAGGGTGAAGCCACCACCAACCAGGTCATAGCGCGGTAGAAAGTGGGATAAAAGGGCTGCCCCAGGACAAAATAAGGGATCACAACCAACAAGACCGCAGCCCCGAGCACAAAGAAAGCATAATACTGCTCAAAAGTATCTAACATCCGTTGGGTCTTGGCCTTATTGGCCTGCGCTTCTTCGACCATCTGAACAATGCGCGCCAGGGTCGTATCCTTTGCCAGACGCGTCACCCGCACTTCCAGGCTGCCATTGCCGTTGACGGTGCCGGCAAAGACCATATCCCCTACCTGCTTGCTCACCGGCATAGACTCGCCGGTAATCGTCGCCTGATTGACCTCCGAGGCGCCACTGATAACCTCACCATCAATCGGGAAGCGCTCCCCCGGACGCACCACAATGACGTCCCCGATCACTAACTTTTCTACCGGCACCGTGACCAGACGCGAACCCCGCCGCACGGTTGCCACCTTAGGGCGCAAGTCCAACAATTTCTCGATCGCCCGGCGACTGCGATCCATGGCGTACGCTTGTAGGGCGTTAGAAAGGGAGAAAAGGAAGAGTAACGCAGCCCCTTCGGCGGGTGAACCGATAAATGCCGCTCCCAATGCGGCCAGGATCATCAGTAGATCCACATTGAGGGTTTTCTCTCGTAGGGCTTCTAGGCTGGCCAACAGTCCAAACCAGCCCCCGGTGAAATACGCCAGAGCAAACAGCCCATGAACAATCAGTGGAAACGCACCCCAACGTTGAAACAATAATGCCGCCAATGTAAACAGCGCGGTGAGAACTGTAAATAGAATCTGCAAACGCTGTTCATCCAGGCGCGGGGTTGTTGCCGGTGCCCGTTCAGACACGTGTGCTGAAAACTCTTCCACCTCCGCCACAGGCTGAACTGCCTCAGCCCATGTCACCTCCAGAGTGCCGTTGCGGAATGTCACCCGTGCTGGATCTAATGCCAGCGCCTGCCCTAATTGCATGGCACATAACGCGCACGCCGCCTCACCCTTCTCACGACGAGCAGCACACTGAGAAACACGCCCGGCCGCTACTTTACCGGCTTCGTGGACCAGGCGGAGCGCACGTTCGGGCGAGATCACTTCGGGATCATAGACCAGACGTAAGCGCCCCTGATTGTAGTCATAATGAACCGCTTTAACCCCGGCATACCCTCTTAGCGTATCGGCAAAAACATCGGTGCAACGTAAGCCCACAGGGGGTAAGCTGGAGAAGGATCGTTCAGGCGTTGTCTCGGCGGTGGTCATAGTCGGATTCCCTCCGTGCGATGGTTGTCTTTTGCTGGCATTCAGGGCAAAGGCCATAATACAACACGCGCGCTCCCAGCACTCGATAGCCTGAGGCAGCGCTGATCTCTTCGTCTAAAAACTGCACGTACTGGCTGGGAAAATCCACAATCTTATGGCAAGAAACACATGCCAGGTTAATGTGTGGATCGGTGTCGGCGTCATAATGCGCCATACCATCCCCGGCATTCCCTAACACATTGACCGCACCTAACCGAACGAGAACCTCCAGCGTGTTATAGACCGTTGCCAGGCTCAAGGAAGGAAAGCGCGGCTTTAGGGTTTCATAGATCATGGTAGCCGTCGGATGGTCATGGCTTGTCGCCAGGAGTTCGCAAATTGCCTGGCGTTGCGGTGTGATGCGCAAACCCGCTTTACGTAAGGAGTCGAGAAGAATTGCTGTCTCCGTCATGTTATTTCCTGTAATAATTCTAAATTTGTATTTGATACAATTTTATAATCATTATAAATGTTATTTCTAAATTGTCAATCCCCAACCCCCTCCCTTTCCCGGAAATTGTCTATGATGCTAGAATAAGTCAAGTTTTAACGCCAAAGGAGGTATTCCTTGTGATCAAACGCGGTTCTTTATGGATTCTGGCTCTAGGGTTGATTATCCTCACATTACCTGCGCTGGCCTGTGGACTCCCAAGTCAAACCGCTCCTACGGCTACACCGCAGGTCGAAATCCTGTTCCAGGATGATTTTTCCAACCCCGAAAGCGGGTGGGATCGTCGCCAAGACAGCGACGGAGAGACCGATTACACCGGTGATGGCGCCTACCGCATTCGCGTGGAAACGCCTAACCTAGAGGTATGGGCGAATCCCGGTCGGAATTTCACAGACGTGCGGATCGAAGTGGACGCCGCCAAGGTCGCCGGACCAGATGATAACGACTTTGGTGTTCTTTGCCGTTATGTGGACACCCAGAACTTCTACTTCTTTCTTATCAGCAGCGACGGTTATTTCGGCATCGGCAAAAAGGTTAACGGTGAAACACAGGTCATTGGGGCTGAGAACCTAGAATCCCATACCGCCATTCGGCAGGGAACGACCACCAACCACATTCGAGCCGATTGCTCAGGCAACACCCTGAGCCTTTATGCGAATGGCGTTCTCTTGCGCACGGTTAACGATGACACCTTTCAAGAAGGTGATATCGGCCTAACGGCAGGCACATATACCGAGCCGGGGGTTGAGATCCTCTTCGATAACTTTGTGGTGTATAAGCCCTAACCCAATCGGCCATTAACACCGAAATAACACTTTTGACTCAATGCCTCCACCCAAAGGTGGGGGTATTTTTTATTTCGAAATCATTTGAATATCAGCAGAGGTGATCTATGACGACAAAGACCCTGATGGCGCCTTCCTACACGCCTTCGCGCTACCTCGGCTTGTTAACCAATCGGGTGGTGGAATTAGCCCCCTTGCTGGTCCGCAGTCAAACCACCCGCCAATGGATTGTGCGTTCTATCGAACGTCAGATCCATGAACAATTTGACGCCCAACGACGGGCCGGAAATGACTTGCCCGGCCTGATCGCCGATCAAGAAGCCTTTGCCCTATCCCTTCTGCGGGTTGCAGAGCGCGCACTCACCGAGTACCGCCTTTCCAAGCCCTGGCTGCAGGGGTTGTTTAATACCCTAATCCGGGACCTGTTTCTTGAAAAGCAACGCCGCCGCAAAGCGGCAGAAGCCTTCCGGACCCAATATGGTTACGACCAACCCTCGTTTCTCACCATCAGCCCCTTTAAAGGCTGCAATCTGCGTTGCGTGGGGTGTTATGCCGATTCGGGGGCTAATTCCCAGAAACTGGAATGGGAGATTGTAGATCGCCTGGTCACCGAAGCCGAAACGCTGTGGGGGTCGCAGTTCATTGTGATCAGCGGCGGCGAACCCTTGGCATACCGCTCCCAGGGTAAGACCATCCTGGATTTGGCTGCCGCCCATCCCAATACCTTCTTTCTGATGTACACCAACGGCACGTTGATCACCGATGAGGTTGCCCAACGCCTGAGCGAATTGGGTAACCTTACCCCCGCTATCTCGCTAGAAGGCTGGCGTGAGCAGACCGATCAACGGCGTGGTCATGGGGTCTTTGACAAAGTCATGGCGGCCATGGATCGCCTCTTTCAGGCTGGCGTTCCATTTGGCGTTTCGCTCACGGCGACGCGTCACAACGCCGAAATCATCCTCTCGGAAGAATTCATTGATTACATCTTCTTTGAGCGACATGCGCTCTATGGCTGGATTTTCCAATACATGCCAATCGGGCGTTCCTTCACCCTGGACTTAATGCCCACGCCCCAACAACGATTGTGGATGTGGCGGCAATCCTGGCGCCTCATTCGCGAAAAACGCATCCTCTTAGCCGACTTCTGGAACCACGGCACCTTGGTTGGGGGGTGCATCTCCGCGGGAGGTTACGGCAAGGGTGGATATTTCTACGTGGATTGGAACGGCAACGTCAGCCCGTGTGTGTTTGTGCCCTATGCTGCGACTAACATCAAAGATGTTTACGCCCGCGGTGGCAACCTAAATGACGTGTATCGTGAACCGTTCTTTGCCGGCATCCGGCGCTGGCAAACCAGTTACCAACACCAAAATCTGCTTGCCCCGTGCTTAATCCGCGACCACCACGATGTTCTGCGGCGGCTCATCAAAGAACATGAACCTGAACCCAGCGATGAGAACGCTCGCGCTGCTCTACTCGACCCATCCTACGCGGAAGGTTTGATGAACTACGCCCGAACATATCAGGAATTGGCCGATCGCGTCTGGCAAAACACCTACATCGAAGGCCGCGCACCCGAATTTGAGGATATCCTCAACACTCAACCCCAAGTCCCAGAGGTAATGTCAACCCCATGACGCCCGGTTTCCTAGGTTACCGCTGGCTTCGCCGATTATTCAGCCTCTCTACCCCTTCCACCCGCGGGTGGTTGCGAGGCATCCGCCTGCGGGTGGAAAACCTGCCCATGCAACGCGCTCTTTTCACCGAAGGGTTGGGGCTGCCACTGACCTCCACCCATTCAGACCAAGAGGTTGCACTCTCTCTCGGCGAAGGCTTGGAGTTGATCCTGCAAGATGCCGCAATCTCATCCCAAGCCGACATCGAACTCACATTTGAAGTCCCGGACATCGAACTCGCCCGAACCCACCTGCGCCGCAACGGCTATAATAATTTAGAAGAGAATGAAGGGGGTGATTGCTGGTACCACCCCCCAAGTAAAATCGCCGTGCGGTTGAAACCAATGACAATCCCGCCCAATCGTGAAGGGGAAGGACAATGACCTGCGTGTGGGTGGTGCTTGCCGGATACCTGATCGGCTCATTTTCGGGGGCTATTTTGGTCAGTCGCTGGTGGAGCGGGCGAGATATTCGCACCCTGGGAGACGCCAACGCCGGCACCGCCAATGTCGCCCGTCACCTGGGGGTTAAACCGGCTGCGTTCGTAGCCATTGTGGACATTGCCAAAGGCAGTCTCGCCATCCTGGTGGCACACGCTTTGCGTGCCCCCGAGGTATGTACGGTACTGGCCGGCGTTGCGGCCGTTTTGGGCCACCGCTTCCCTCTCTACTTTCGCTTCCGCGGTGGGCGTGGACTGGCAACCACACTTGGGGTACTACTTGCCCTCACCCCACGGCAAACTTTGATGGCGCTTCCGCTTTACGGAATGATCTACTTGGGTAGCGGAGGCAGTGGCATCCTCGCCACCCTGCTGGCTTTTCCGGTGCTCATGCTACTCATCTATTGGGATGGTTATGATCCCTGGATCATCGCCGCCCCAATGATCCTTGCCTTCACCACTGCCGTGTGTTCCCTGCCTGAAGTCCTAACCCGTTGGCAACAAACCCGCAACGCGCGCCGCTTGCTCTATGAACTGCTTCACCCTCGCGTCACCCCTCTCCCCCGGCCCACAACCGTAGTGCTCACCGACAGCGTGGCTTCTCTGCCCTCTGACCTTTGCCGACGTGAGGGCATCCGCATCTTGCCCATGGCACTCATCTTGCCCCAAGGGGTTGCCCGCGATGGCTTGGATATCAATGCGCGGGAGTATTATCAGCAGTTGCGCAACAACAATCTACTTCCCAAAACCTCTGCCCCAGCGCCTGGGGAGTATCTGCAAGCCATTCGTCAGGCAATTGGCTCAGGCCAAACTGCCCTGATCCTGACGCCGCCAGCAGAACTCACCCAGTGTTTCTTCAGCGCTAACCTGGCGGCACAAATGGCAGCCGAAGAAGGACTGCAGGTACGAGTGGTGGATACCCGCTTGGCCGGCCCGGCGCAGGGGTTGTTAGCCCTGGCCGCTGCGCGCATGGCAGCGGGTGGTGCCAGCGCCGAGCAAATTACTGACTCCCTGCCCGCCCTGATCCCCCGTATAGGGATCATCGGCGTCCTGGATACCCTCAACTTTATCGCCCACAGCGGCCGGGTCAGCGCCATCACCCCCCTTTTAGAATCTGCGCTTCGCTTATACCCGGTGCTTTCGCTCCACCAGGGACATATCCGCTTGGAGAGCGTCGAACGCACCCGCCGCAAAGCCATCCAACGCATGACGGAATGGTTGCAAAAACACCTGAGCGGGAAAATCAGGGCTCTCATCTGCTTTCATGCAGACGCAGCCGAAGAAGGGCAGGAACTCTACCAGCATCTAGTTGAACTGCTCCAGCCATATGAGCACTATCTTACCGAACTCACACCGGTAATCGGCGCCCATGCCGGGCCGGGGGTTCTGGGCGCCGCCTGGTGGCAAGAGGGCAAATAGGGCAAATTAACCTCGGTTTTATGGAAATCCAAGCAAAGATCGTGGATAATTTTCAATGAGGATATAGGATTCAGGGAGAGCAAGATAATGTTTGAATGGAATCCCATCTACAGCATCGGTGTGGAACAGTATGATGAGCAACACAAGCGCCTGTTTGCCATTGCCCAAAAACTTTACGAGGCGATGAGCACCGGCCAAGGCCGCGCCGTTCTCAATGACATTTTCGATGAACTGGTGGACTACACCCGCACCCATTTTGCCTCCGAAGAAGCGCTTATGGGGCGATACGGCTACCCTGATTACGCAATCCACCGTCAGCAACATGAAGAATTGACCCAGCAGGTGCTGGAGTTACGGGAAAAGTACCGCAATGGCCAGATTGCCCTCTCCATCACGGTCATGAACTTCCTTAAGGATTGGCTGCGAAACCATATCTACGACAGTGATAAAAGATATGGGCAATTCTTAAACGCCAAAGGCGTGCGCTAATATCACACGCCCTTGGACCCATTCGGTTTGGGACCATTTAACCGGGACCGTTCTAAGGGACATTCCCGCGCTCACGCTCGAGCAAGAGGCGAGTAGCGCGGGTGTTTTCTTCCACCGCGATCAGTAGATCCAGCACCTCTCCAACGCCGTAGAGAAACACCGCACTGATCGCGCCCCACAACAAAATCCACAAGCCGCTCAACACTCCCAAGCCGCGCATCATAAACCGCCAATCACCTGGGCCGACCATGCGAGCCGCCCCGCCAACCAATGCCGCTACGGCTGCAATCAGGGCTACCAGAAAAACGATGACACCTAGAACCTTGAAAATAATACCAATGACACGTAGAGCCCCAAAACGCTTCTCCATCGGTTGGATACCTCCATCAATTGGGATAGACGTTTGCCGTTGAAGTAACTATAATCCTTTCCGGTTATGGCTGCCAAGGGTTAATTATGCACGTATTCTATTCAGACCACTGCGATTTTCCCCTCCCGCCAGGGCACCGCTTTCCGGCACAAAAATACCGACTGTTGCGCCAAGCCCTGCTTCAGCGAGGTATTTTAACCGCCGCGGCGTGCCATCCGGCGGAACCGATTCCGCTGGACCTGCTGGCTTTAGCCCATACGCCGTCCTATATCCAAGCCGTATTAGAAGGTAATCTCTCTCCCCAAATCGAGCGGCAAATTGGGCTGCCATGGAGTCCCGAACTGGCTCAGCGCTCGCTAATGAGCGTCGGCGGCACCTGGCAAGCGGCCCAAAATGCCTTGCACGATGGGATCAGTGGAAACCTAGCCGGCGGCACCCACCACGCCCTGGCCGACCAGGGGATGGGGTTTTGCGTGTTTAATGACGTGGCGGTGACAGCCCTGGCTTTGCTCGAACACGGATGGGTGCAACGGATTGCCGTGGTGGATTTGGACGTGCATCAAGGAAATGGCACGGCAGCCATCCTGGGGCGATATCCTGACATCTTTACCCTCAGCCTGCACGGGGAAAAGAACTACCCTTTCCGCAAGGTACCCTCTACCCTCGATATCGGTTTACCCGATCACTGCGATGATGCCACCTACCTGACTGCATTGCGCGAGGGCTTAAGCGCCGTGCTGGACTTTCACCCTCAAATCGTGCTCTACCTCGCCGGCGCGGACCCTCTCGCCGCCGATCGCCTGGGACGATTGGACTTAAGTCTGGAAGGATTAGCCCAACGCGACCGCATGGTGTTAGAAGCCTGCGCCGCCCACGCCATCCCGATCGTCCTGGTTATGGCCGGCGGCTATGCGCAGCCGATTGACCTCACGGTAGAAGCCCATCTCCAAACGTATATCCTGGCGCTCGACATTATGGGCACACCCTAAGGTCACCTCAACCGCCGCAGCGTCGGGCGGTATAAGGCCACCAGCCCACTAAACAGCAGTGAAACCAACGCCCCAATCCCAATTGCGGCGGGAGCACCGACGCGATCTGCCATCAATCCGGCCTGCAAGCCGCCCAAACGCATCATCCCTTGAACGGTCATCGAATAAACTGCCATCACCCGCCCACGATAAGCATCTGGAGTATGCAACTGAAGCAAAGTATTTGCCAATGCGTTCTGAAGGACAAAGAACCAGCCGGCCAAAAACATCAAACCCAATGAGAGCAAAAACGACCGCGAAAGAGCAAAAGCGATCAACATGCCCGGGAAGCCCAAACTGCCTAAGGTTAACCACACACCCCGCCGGGTGCGCGCCGGGAACGATGAAACTGTCAGCGCCGCCAGCACCGCCCCCACGCCCACAGCCGTCAACAGCAACCCCAGCGGTAACGCTTCAGGTGCGCGGCATGAAAAGGCATTCAGAGGCCCTTCACACAGGGCCGCTACAACCGGGCGAGCGCTCTCCCACAGGACTCGTTGGGCAAAAACCGGCATCAAGGTGGTATAGGGCATGGAGAGCAACGCACTCAACGCCACAATAGCGATGAGTAAACGAGGTACTTCCTGACCCAAGGCAAAGCGCAGGCCTTGCCACAAGTACGCTCCATCCCGCATACCAGAGGGATCGGCTTCTGGGAAAGGCAAATTCCGCATGGCCAGCAAACTGGCGATGACCGCCACAAACGTCAACGCATTAATCAAAAATGCGGCTGCCTCACCCGTCGTCGCCACCAAGCCACCCGCCAGGGCCGGACCGACTGCGCGGGCTAGGTTGAACATGGCTGAATTCAAGCCAATGGCATTGGTAAGATCTTCTTTGCCTTCCACCAATTCCACCGTCATCGCTTGGCGCGCCGGCATATCCACGGCGTTGGCAGCGCCCAGGATAAAAGCCAACACATACACATGCCCAATACGAACCCAACCGCTCCAGGTCAGCCCGGCCAGGATGAACGCTTGCACCATCATCACGATTTGTGCCATCAATACCACCTGGCGCTTGGGCCAGCGATCGGCCACTGCCCCACCCCAAAGTGAAAAGGGTACCAACGGAATCAGGGCAACGAAATTGACCATCCCCAGCGCCGCCGCCGACCCGGTCAAACGATACACCAGCACCTGCTGAGCAACTGACTGCATCCAGGTGCCGATCAACGAGATAGATTGCCCGGCAAACCAGAGCCGATAGTTCCGATGGCGTAAGGCCCGAAACGTGCGATAAAAAACCCGCTGCACGCGGATTCGGTGACGTAGTGCCGTTATGGTCATTGCGCTACCCGAAATTCAAAAAGATGTTCGACAACCCTAGGATATCGCGTTGCAACCAAGGCGCTTTTCAGCGCACGCGCCGCTTCCACTCCTCTTTAAGTTGTAACTGGCGTGGACTTTCCCCCGACGGGAGGGCTAAAAAGTCATTGGTCAAGCGGTTGAATTTACTGCTATCATCCAGCATCGGAAAATGTCCCGCATTCTCGAAATAAACCAGGTGCATGCTCTCAGGCATCGTAGCAACCTGTTCGTTTGAAGCCGGCTCGATTAAAGGATCATCCAGCCCATAAACCAGCAAGCAAGGCAAACGGAAACCCTGCCATAACCCCACCAAATTTAACTCTCGCAAGTCATCCAGCGAGGTGAGCACGGCTTGAGGATCGGTCTTAATCGCATCCGTTAGGACAGGCTCGGTAAGGGGGGAACCGCTAAGCAGCCAGTGCGCCAAGTCATCCGGGCTGGTGTTCCGCAGACGGTGACTGACCTGCTCCCGACCCAGCGGCAGGCTCACCGCCATGAGGCGATCCACGGCCTCAGGATAGCGCGCGGCAAAGCGCATCCCGACCAAAGCCCCCAGCCCATGTCCGATGATCGCAATCTTGAGGATCCCGATTTTCTCCATAAAGGCAACCAAGAGCTCAACCTGATCGTCCAAACGATAGCGCCGGTTCTTAGCCGTATCCCCAAAACCCCATAAATCCAGCGCATAGGCGCGATAATTCAACGAAACTGCTTGCATCATCGGAATCCAATAGCGCCATGATCCCACCCAGCCATGCAAGAAGATGACCGGGCGCCCTCGCCCCAGGACTTCATAATGCACAATGGCGTCTTCCAGCAGGATCGCGCTCATGCTCCCATTGCCGGAGAATGTTTCTCTAATAGTTCACGCACACGCCGGGTCAGTTCATCTGGGGCGAACGGTTTAAGCAAATAATCCGTCGCCCCGGCGGCTAGCCCGGCTTGAATTTCAGACTCTTGACCCTTGGCCGAGAGAAAAACCACGGGGATGTGCTTCAACGCCGGGTCGGCCTTGAGGGCTTGGCAAGCCTGATAGCCATCCATGCGCGGCATGCGCACGTCCATAAGAATTAATGCCGGATGAAGTTGCGCTGCGGCCTGCACGGCTTCCTCGCCGTTGCTCACCGTGGTTACCTCATACCCGGCAAAGCGTAGGGTAAAGGCAATCAATTCTCGGATATCACGTTCATCTTCAGCCACCAAAATATGGGTCATTGGACTTCCTCAACGCTCCGCAATCGGTAAGGTAAATGAGAAGGTGCTCCCTTCGCCCGGAACACCGCTACTGGTAAACCAGATCCGCCCCCCCTGCATTTCAACCAGGATTTTCGCCAGGGCTAACCCCAACCCGGTGCCGGCCTTCGCCATCACCAAAGGATTGTTACCGCGGTAGAAACGCTCAAAAATGCGCGGTTGATCTTCGATGGGGATGCCGATTCCGGTATCTTGCACATCTACTTGCACCTCGTGTTCACCGACGGGGTAGACTCTCAGCATAATCCGTCCTTGATCCGGAGTGTAATGGTAACTATTAGAAAGCAGGCTTTCTACAATCTGGCGCACCCGTTCCCGGTCACCATAAACTTGTGGTAAGGTGGGCGCAAGGTCCAATTCAAACATCAGGTGACGGGATTCTTCTTGAGCACGCGCTTGCATCGCCTGCAATCCCTCTTTCACCACTTCGGCTAAGTCAAAAGCTGCCCGGTTGAGTTCCACTCGCCCGGCCTCAATGCGTGAAACATCCAGCAGATCGTTCACCAATCGGATCAAGCGCTCGGCATTTTCTTTGACGATGCGCAGGAATCGCCCTTGAGGTTCAGTGATGGTGCCCGCTGCCCCCATGAGCATGACATCTACATACCCTTTGATCGCGGTGAGAGGGGTGCGCAATTCGTGACTAACATTGGCCAAGAACTCCGACTTCAGACGATCCACCTGCACCTGATACGTAACATCACGGAAAATCGAAACTGTGCCCAAGAAGTGATCGCGCCAGAAGACCGGCGCAACATGAATCGCCACCACCCGCTGGTCTTCCAACACCATTTGGCCGGCAAACGTCTCACTGGCATCCGCCGCCTCGGCCTGCTCCGACCAGCGCTGAATCGTCTGCACCCAGGCATGACCGGCTTCACCAAAGAGACCGCTGAAACGCTCTAAGGATTGATTGAGCACCAGGTTGGCCTGCAGGCCCAAAATACGCTCTGCCGAGGCATTGAACAACGTAATGCGCAGATCGGCATCGGTCACCATGACACCGTCAGCTACGGCTTCGAGAATCGCCCGCGAGCGGCTGGCTTCAATTTGCTGTTCCCGCACCATCTGCCCCAGGCTCTCCGCCTGATCGCGGATCAGCCCAAAGAGTTCAGCATTGCTCAAGGTAATGCTCATCTGGCGAGCAATGGCCTGAGCCAGATGGATGTGCGTTTCCCGGAAGTGTCCCGGCTGGCGGTGGATCAGGAACAGGGAACCGAGAACCTCTTCACCCAGGATCAAAGGCACACCTACCCCGGCCCGCACACCTAGAGACCTTAAGGCGTAGATCTCACCGTCTTCGTTCTCGGTAAGGTCATCCCAGCACAAGAGAGAGCGCTGCTTAACTACGCGTTGATGTAGGGGTTTGACGGCTTCAATCAGGGCTTTCGGTTCCAGGTCTAGGTCAGGCACGGCACGCAAGAAACTCTCGCCCTGCACCAACCGCACCAGGCTGGCATCCACATCCAAAGCCTGATTGAGCACTTCCAAAGCCCGCGTCAGAACCTGATGGATATCCAGGCTGGCCGAGAGTTCCATAATTACACGTAAGAGGGTTTGCGTCTCCAGGTTGGCTTGGCGCAATTCGGCCGTGCGTAAGGCAACGCGCCGCTCCAGATCCTCTTTGAGGGCATGAGTTTCAGCAAACAAGCGGGCATTTTGCAAAGCCACCGCCGCTTGGTTACAGATAGTTCGCGCCAGTTCCAGTTCTGGCGCGGCAAAACGGTGCTCCTGCGCGTAAGCCAACCCAACCCACCCCTGCATCACCTGAGCGCTTGCCAAGGGCACCATGATGAGCGAGTGCATCATTGCCAGCGCCGGCCATGCGCGCGTTAGGTCAATCACCTCGGCCTCGCGATGAATATCCCCTACAATGTAAATCCCGCGCGTCTCCTGCAAGCGCTCAAAGAGCGGAATCACGGGTAAGGGTTGAGGTAATCTCATCTCCCCCGGCGGAGCAACCAGCGTCAAGGTGGCCCGCCCCTCCTCCCAGGTCAACACAGCCGCGACATCGGCGCCCAATGCATCCTTCAAGCGCTGCAAGGTAAGGCTCAAGATATGCGCCGCATCCAAAGAAGCCCCTAATTCGTTAGAAAGGTTATAAAGCAGGGCTAAACGTTCTGAACGCTGGTCAAGTTCGACCGCGCGACGCTGGCTATCTTCAAGCAAGCGCGCCTTCGCCAACGCCAACGCCGCCTGGCTGGCAAATGTTGCTCCCACCTGCACGTCCTCAGACGAGTAATAACCCGCCTCGGCCTTCTCCAAAGCCAGCACGCCGATAAAATCGGCCTGAACCAGAAGAGGTAATCCTAACCAACACAAACGTTCCGGTTCCAAAAAGCTCGGGAAGCGTTCATCCTGACGAATATCTGCCACCAGAATCGGCTGCCCTTGCTCACGCATCGCCTGGAACAGGCGGCTGTCTTCCAGCCGCACCTCCAAACCCACGCGTTGTTCATGATCGGCAAAGCCTTGCGCGGCCACCAAACGCAAAACGTTGCCCTCGCGCAGCCAGAGCGCCGCGGTATCATAGACCATTACGTCCCCTAATGCCCCCATAAGAGCGGAAAGAACCTCGTCCTGGGTAAGGCTGGCCGAGAGGCGTGCCGACGCTTGCGTAAGTGCCTGAAGTTGCTCCAAGCGCCGCCCTGCCGCCTGGAACAGGCGGGCATTTTCCAGAGCCAAAAGCGTTTGCTGGGCCAGCGAATGCACCAGGGTTTGATGCTCCGGGGTAAAAGCTGCATTTTGGCTGAAATTCTCAATAACAAACACCCCCAGCACGCGCTCCCCGCTCCCCAAAGGCAACATCAGCGTGGATAGTGGCAATTTTCCCTTATTCGCTTGCCGATAGCGCAGCAAGTCCTCGCCAACGAGGGCATAGTCGCGCACAAAATTTACTTCATCTATACGCGCTACTTGCCCCTGCTGAAAGACGCGTGCCAACGCGGAGGCCTCGGCAGGGGTTACTGCAAAATGAACGTCCATTAAGGACGATTCATCAGCGTAACCGTGCGCTGCACGTGGTACCAATGCGTCTTCACGCGGCTCCCACAACGCCACCCATGCCGCCTCGGCTTCTGGAATGACCTCCAATGCGGTGGTACACAAGGCTTGCAGCAAATCTGTTTCACTTAAACTCCCCAGTCTGCGGCTGTAATCCAAGAGTAGATTCACCTCGCGCAGGCGGCGGCGCGTTTCTTCCAGCAATTCGAGATTTTGCAGTGTAATGCTAATCTGGCGCGAAAACTGGGCATAGAAGATAATATCTTCGGCTTCAAAAGAAGGCAATGGGTGATCCACTAATACCAACACCCCTATTCGCCGCCCCACGCCAGGCTCGAATACAAGGGTCATAAAGGCCTGAGCCCCCCAGCCCTGCACCAGCGGACTATCTTGCCAGGCCGGTTCCCCGTGAACATCCGCTACTATTAGCGGCCTTCCTTCATTCAAAGCCTGAAGGAGAGGATTACGCTGGCCTAGTAGGGCTTGTGGATTCAGATCCGGTGGTTGAGTGCCGATGACCTCCCATAAATATGGGCCAGAGGGACGTTGTTCGGCAATTAAGGCTGCCGTTCCCTCTAATCGCTCCAACCACTGATAGGCAACACTGTGTAACACGCCCTCCACACTACTCTGACGAGAAGCCTCTTCCATAACCGCGAAGCCCTCGCGCACGCGCTGCCAACGCAGCCTCTCGCGCTGACGCATCTCTTCACTTTGCAAGACCTCAAAACGAGCCAGGCGCTGCTGTAACTCTTGGAGATGACGATGACGGGCGATCACCAATGCAGCCTGAGCAGCGAAGAGGCTCAAGGCATCCAGCGCGGCCCGATCCGGGCGACGGCCATCACTGGGGTCATCCACACTGATTAAGCCTAATGGCTGGCCTTTGTCATCATAGAGCGGCGCCAAGAGCAAATCGTCCGGATGCCAAAGGTCTTCTACGGCGGGCAGTTCATCCTCAGGGCGCATGACATTGACCCAGTGGATGGAATCGGGCAAGACCGGGGTTCGATCGGCCGGGATGTAGTAAAGCGAATCCAGACGAAACTCAGGACGGAGCAAGGACTCCAACGCCGACCAAGGCAAGGTGCGTTGGCGGACTTCCTCCCACTGTTCTGGAGTTAGTCCGCGGCTAATTTTGCGCACCAAATGCGCTTTCTCAGGATCATAGACGCTGATCAGCACCGCGCGGAAGGGCGTGGCTTGCGTAATCGCCCGTGCAATAGCCGCCAGTGCATCTTCTAGGGACTGATCGGGCCACAAGAATGAAGAAACGCGGTAAAGTTCGGCAAAGGTTTCCAATTGCCGCCGCACCAACTCGCTGCGCTGCACCTGTTCTTCATACTGCAACGCATTCGATAGAGCCACACTGGCCTGTGCAGCCAGGGATTGCACAATTTCGGTAACGGTCGGCCCAAAGTGATTGACGTGACGGGCATGCAGGTGGATCAGGCCCGCCGGATATTGGCGGTAAAAGATCGGCACAATGAGCAGCGAACCCACACCCTCATGCAGAACAGCCGTTGTATCCGGGGAAACTTCCGCCACAATAATCGGTGCTCCAGACCGCAACGCTTGCTGTTCCAACGCGCCCATTTCAGCCGGCACCGGTTCGCCCAAGTTCAGGCGCAACGGCCATTTGTTTCCCTGCGATACCCGCTGCAAGTCGAACAACAACAGGCTGCCGCAATCGGCGCGGGTGATACGCAACGCTTCCTCGTACACAATCTCCATCAGGTGCTCAAGATCGAGCGACGCACTCAGTTCACGCGTAATCCGATTTAATGCGGTCAACTGCTCTAACCGCTGGCGCAGGGATTCATCGGTTTGCGCCCGCAGAGAAGCCTGCTCAACAACGCCGGCCAACTGCCCTGCTGCGGTAAACATCAATTGCAAATCCGAGTGATCAAATTGATCGGTGCGCCGGCTTCCCACCCATATTTCACCAATCCCTTCGTTGCGCACCACCAGGGGCACAGCCACTACCGACTCGACCTCCCAGGTCTGACGCAGATGTTGGTAGTAAGGAATTAAGGTGGTTTCAAAGGATAAATGACCGCTGTGGAGTGCATCCTGACTGCCCGTTACGGTAAAAGGAAACTGTGGATCATCTACCAACAGGCGCGGGATCGCCTCTCCATCCTGGGCGACTTCGCCAAAATACGAAGAGCGGTGCAGTTCGAGCGCCGTACGGCTGGTATTGAGTAAGAAAACAGCAGCACAATCGGCACGAAGCAGGCGCACTAATTCTTGTAAGGAATACTTCAAAATCTCGTCCAACGTCGCCGCAGAACTGGCCAAACTGGCGATACGACGCAGTGCCTCAGCACGCTGCGCCCGCTGACGGGTCTGTTGAACTAGAGTTGCGTTTTCGATGATCGGCGCCGCTTGGTTGGCAATAATCATCATCAAACGAATTTCGTCCTGAGTGAACATACCTCCATTAAGGCGGTTGGATGCCTGCATGTACCCTAAAACCCGCCCCACGGAAGCCAATGGCACCAGTACGGTTTCGCGCAACCCTGCCGCCACCGCCAGATGGTGCAGTCCCAATTCGTGCCAACGCGGATCCTCCACGGCATTTTCGGTCATCAGGATATCCTGTTCCAGCAAAGCCCGCTCCAGGGGAGAATTCGCTCCGACCGGCAACCGATACATATCCAGAAACTCAGGGGGCAACCCAATAAATGGAGCCTGGGCCTCCAAACGCCGCGTATTCTCATTGAAGATCAAGAAGCCCAGGATATTGACCGGGAGCAAAGGGAGAATGCTGTTGATCAAACGCTCATAAAGTTCGCGCGGATCACGCACTGATCCAAACGCCTGAGCAAACTGCGCCAGCCCCGCCAACTCTATCGCTCGCCGCTGTTCCTGGCGATAAAGCAAAGCGTGATGAATCGCAATTGCCGCCTGCCCAGAAATTAACCGCAGTAATTCAAGATCCGAGGGCTGAAAATGATCTGGTGTGAGCGAGCCCAGTTCCAAGGTCCCGATAAGTTCCTTGCCGACGATCAACGGCACCCCCATATAAGAACGTAGAGGGTAAGACTGCCGATCAATGGCCTGGTGCAGGTCAGAACGTTCCTCGACGCGTGAGAGAAGAAGAGGTCGCCGCGTGCGCGCCAAATAACCAGAATAGCCCTCATCCAGAGCATAGCCACGGGATACCCGCTCCAAACGATGGCCTGCCAGGCGCCGATAAGGCCACAGCACGCCCGCTTCTGCATCCCACAGGGTAATTTCCCAAATGTCCGCCGGCAGTAAGCGCTCCAGGCTGTCCAGAACGGCTTGTAGCGTCTCGTTTAAGTCCAGGCTAGCCGCAATCGCCTGGGTGAGTTGTAAAAATGTTTGCAGGGTTTGCGCTGGCAAAGATGACTCGCGCGTCAGTTCACCGGCCAGGTTGGCCTCTCGCAGCCACACCAGACGGTAGGACTGCCCATCCAGAGGTGTTGCCAAAACACGCACCTCAACCGTGCGTCCCCCCAGGGTTACCAAATCCTGCCCACCGTTAGCACACAGGCCGAGGAATAGTTCCGGCGGACGCACTTTACGCGCCAGCGTTTCCAAGTTAGGATGAACCTCTGCAGGGAGATCAAACAACGCTCGGGCAGGCTCGTTCAACCAAGTTACCCGACCACCGGGTTGTATCACAATGACCGCCTCGTTCAGGTCGTCACCATGCTCGTTTTCTCCTGCCCCAACAGGACTTGAAGCGCGCATTGTGCCCGGCAACGTCCGCAACAACCAATGCGTTGCCCACCAGGCTACCGCGCCCAGCAAGATCAACAGAAAGCCCCACAGCACAGGCGCCAGAGACATAACCCGCCCGACCGCCTATCCGGCGGCAAGCAGAGCATCGCGACGACGCTCTTCAGCCGCGACCTCGGTGATCTCGCGAATATCGGTGAATGAATGCGTGGCAGGAGTCACCACGCCGATAGCCAGGCTCATGAAGGGAGTCTTGACCATCTCGCCCCCCCGACCCGGAGCCAGGATATACCCCTGTTGGCGATCAATAAAGTTGTAATGGCTGAGCACGGCTTCCGCAAAGCGTTGTTTCAGGGCCTCTTTCAAGCGTGGGGCGACTTGGCTGGCCGTGAAGATGACAAAGTTATCTCCGCCTGCGTGTCCAATGAAGTCATTGGGAGTCCCCACGGCATCTACCACTTCGCCCAGCAACATCGCCGTGAAACGCACTACATCATTGGCCGCAATCAAGCCATAAACATCGCGGAAGGCATCAAAGTAGTTGATGCGAATATCCATGAACGCCCAATCGGGTTGGCGAATGACCTTGCGCAGTTGATCCTCGATCAGGCGTCCGGACGGCAGACCCGACTGGGGATCGGTCAGGCTCTCGCGCTCCGCCCGCGCCAGGGCATTTTGCACCCGCAGTTTGAGTTCCTCGATATCAAACGGTTTGGTGATGTAATCATCCGCCCCTAGTTCCAAGCCCTTGAGTTTATCACTGCGCTCGTCTTTTTGGGTCAGAAAGAGGATGGGAATGTGGCTGGTGCGGATGTTAGTCCGCAGAGCGCGGCACACCTCATAGCCGTCAATATCAGGCAGCATAATATCCAGCACCAGCAAATGCGGCAGTCCCTGGCGCGTTTTTTCCAATGCTTCACTGCCGCGCATGGCCACATCCACGTCATACCCCTGGCTCTTGAAGAAAAGCCGGAGCATATTCGCGATATCCACATCATCTTCAACAATGAGTAATCGGGCTTTGCTCATTCCGCCTCCTTATTCGGTGCGTGCTCCCAGTCATGAGCGCGCCGGGGATCACGATTCCCGCCTGCCTTCCAACAGCGCCTGAACCGGTTGCTTAAATCTTATGTGAAAGATGATATTCTGACAATAGTCAGCCCGCCGTTTTGCCCCGAATTTGAGTTTACAAAATGGTAAGCCCCATATGATATAATGCCCGTTACCCCATCATTCCCTGCCACACCGTGGCCCAGTTTTTGCAACCTGACAGGTTCATGATGCCGTCTTCTACGGGCAACCCAATTCAACGCTTGAGGGGGCTTGCTCTAATTGTCTTTTTACTCGGCCTCTTCTTATTCGCGCCGCTGACTCAACCCATCCCTTCTCAAGCCCAGAGCGCAAATGCTACATCGCGGCTCTTTTTACCTGTGATCTACCGCGACTATCAACCCACGCCGTTATATGCCACCAGTTACTATATCCAAGACGAAACACCCGCCCGCATGTACGACCTGGGGTGCACCCTGGGCAGCCGTGACCGCAGTCTCCCCGGCGCTCAGGATAGCCTGGTGGTATTGAATTTCGGTCAGGGCTGGTTCGACGGTGGAAATCTTAATAAACCCGGCGCCGGCCTTTTCAGTCCCTATTGGCATTATGTGCCGATCAGCGCCATCGAAGCCGCTGTCAAAGCCTACATCCAGGGCTATTGGGTCTGCAGTGCTGAGGATCAAGAATCGCAGATCATGGTCGCCATTGGGACGAATAACTACGGCGGTTACGGTTCCAATACGACCGATCAGAACACTCGCCGCACCTATGCCTATGAGCACGGCAAAGTCTGGGCGCAAATGGTGGTGCGCCTGATCCAGTGGGTATGGAGCAGTGGCTACAGCCGCCAAGTGAGCGTCGCCGGGGCCACAGATATCGAATGGGACTCTCAACTCACCGGTTGGAACACCCCATATGTCACGTATGGATGGGTGAACGGATTTGACAACTACGATAACGGACAAGCCATCTTTTACAACTTTGGTGCTTGCGTGGGTTGTCCCACCAGTGCCAACCCCAATTGGGTTTATTCCTCAACCAATCCCTGGACGCAATTCGACGTCTATTACGTCTCGTACGGCGCTCCACCCGCCTGGCCGTTGCCGGAAATCTATGCTACCAGCGGGGTCAATGCACGCCAGTGGCAAGCCATCAGCCGCTACGGCGCGATCTACCTCGGGCGGCCGATGGAATTCGCGGGGGTAATGACGCAGTACCAAGCCTGCCAACAGCGCGGTGGTTGTTCCGGAATCAACAACACTCCGGAAGCCGGGTGGAAACAACTCTTTGATGCCTTAAACGCCGATCCGCTCACCCGTCAGCCCATCTTGCGCTGGATCACCGATATTCTCTGGCAAATCAAATAAGCCTATAACGTGAAAAAGCGATAAAAATGGCGTAAAAAACTCCCGTCTAGGCATTGCACTCGCGGTTTAATTCGCTATAATGAAAGTATGCGGGGAGTCTCACGCTACGCCGCCGTTTTAATCTTGTTGCTCTGCTTGGTCATCCTTCCCAGCAGCGGGTACGCCCAAACCCCTACGCCTGAATTCGAGTATCTCAACGGGCATATGGTGCGGGGAGCGTTCCTGGCGCAATATCGCAGCGTCGCCGATCCCCTGCGTCTGTATGGATACCCAATCACAGGCGAATTCCAGATGCTCACCGAACACGGTTGGAGCACGGTGCAGTATTTCCAACGCGCCCGCTTTGACCTGATTGTCGAGCCAAACGGGGTTGAACGGGTTGTAGTCGCCAACCTGGGTAGTTTGCTTTATGCCGGCCCGGGTCCCCTGGCGCCCGTACCTACCGATCCTCTGGCTTGCCGCCGCTTCGAAAACGGAAAATCCGTTTGTTACGCCTTTCGCCAATTCTACGAGGCTCATGACGGCCTGACGAATTTCGGTCTGCCTATCTCTGATCTGGAAATCGCCGAGCGACGCTACGTGCAGTACTTTGAACGCGCCCGCTTTGAATGGTGGCCCGAAAATCCACCCGGCGAGCGCGTTGTCCTCACCGATTTAGGCAAGCGTCATTTTGATCTCATTGTCCGTGATCCTGAACTCACCCGTCCCGAACTTCCACCTAGCGCCATCATCGCCCAAGTGATCCCGCACGCCCAGGCGTTTGTTGCCCAAGCCCTGATCCCTTCTGGGAGCCAACAAACGCTCTATGTCATCGCGCGCGATCAGTATAACCGTCCCATTTCTAACGCCAGTGTGTCGGTAACCTTAATTGGGCCTGAGGGGCTGCGGCTGACCTACCGCGCCACCGAGACCAATGCCGACGGCATCACGCAACTGACGTTCTTTGCCGGGCGTTTTGAACCACAAACCGTGATCACCTTGAAGGTGAAAGTCCAGGTGTTGGGGCAGGAAACTGAAACCCAAACCTGGTACCGCATTTGGTACTGAACAACCAAGGTATCAGAAAACCCCCACCGCATTACATCGGCGGGGGATTCTTTTCACTCGTTTGCTCAAGGATCGGTCGTTCTGAGACGCAGATCGGCGGCATGGGCATGGGCTTCTAGCCCTTCGGCGCGCGCCAATTGAGCCGAAACACGCCCTACCTCTGTGGCAGTACGTGGGTCTAAGGCTACCAGGCTGATCAGGCGCACAAAATCCCACACGTTCAGCGGTGAGGCAAAGCGGGCTGATCCGCCGGTTGGCATGACATGGCTGGGGCCAGCGGCATAATCGCCCAAAACCTCATATGAATGTTCGCCCACGAAAATCCCCCCCGCCGCCTCGATTTTCTCCACCCAGCGCCAAGGATCAGTCACCACCAGATTCAAGTGCTCGGGGGCATACGCATTAGAAAGCGCGACCGCTTCCTCCAAGTCACGGGTTAGCACAATACCGGAACGCCCGACCAGAGAAAGCGCCAGGATATCCTGCCGAGGTAATTGTGCCGCTTGGGCCGCCACTTCCTGCTGTACCCGGCGTGCCAGGGTCTCGCTGGGGGTCAGTAAAATCGCCGCGGCCAACACATCGTGCTCGGCTTGAGCCAATAAGTCCGCTGCCACCCATTCGGGATTGGCGGTATCATCGGCGATCACCACCGTTTCGGTTGGGCCCGCCAAACCATCAATCCCTACGACGCCAAAGACCTGCTGTTTGGCCAGCGTGACGAAAAGATTGCCCGGCCCGACAATCTTATCCACCCGCGGGATGCTTTCGGTGCCGTAAGCCAGTGCCGCAATCGCCTGTGCGCCTCCCAGCACATACACTTCGCTCACACCGGCAATCGTCGCCGCCGCCAGAATAACGTCCGCCGGTTGGTCGCGCCCGCGCTGAGGTGGGGTAACCAACACAATCTCACGTACCCCGGCTACCCGCGCCGGAATGGCGCTCATCAACACTGTAGAAGGTAAGGGCGCCGATCCACCCGGTACATAAATCCCAATCCGTCGCAAGGGACGCACCAGTTGCCCCAACGTGCCTCCCAAATCCTGAGTGATCCATGAGGTCAAGGGTTGGCGGCGGTGAAACGCCTCAATCCGTTCCGCCGCTATATGCAACGCTTCCCGCAGATCAGGGGAAAGACGAGCAAGTGCTGTTTGCAGTTCCGTCGGAGGCACACGAAAATCCGAAGCCGTCCACCCATCGAGTTGCTGGCTCCAGCGCCGCAAAGCCGCATCGCCACCCATGCGCACGTCAGCCAGGATGCGCGCCACTGCCTGGGCTGGCGTCAGCGGTTCTCCGAAGAGGGCCTGAATTCGTTCACGCACTGCCGCAGGAACGTCCTGCACATCCGGGGGCTGGCGACGTAGCAGAGTATTCCGCGCCGTCTCGGGATCGTATATGTTTAGATTCATAGCACCTCCATCCAAGTAAAATAACAAAACCCCCGCCGGTTGCGGGGGTTGGTTCTCGGTCAATATCGCGGTCGTTCAGGAAAGGGACAGTGCCACCCGCTCCGGCCAGGGAGATAAAACATGATAATGATGATGGCTATAAGCATGTCGTAGAAGCATGGCCCAAGTGTAGCATGGGCAGCCTCCAACCGTCAAGTTTCTAGGGTAAAATTCACAGCGCCTAAGACTCTCATCCTGTGAGGACGACATGCAGATCGAAATCGCCCGTGCTGTAACCGATGACATGGTTGAAGCCTTCGCCCGTCTGATTCCCCAACTCTCCAGTTCCAGCCTACCCCCCACGCGGCAGGAACTCGAAGAGATGGTCAACTCGGATGCCAGCATTCTCTTCCTTGCCCGTGATGAGGACGGGCAAATTGTCGGCACCCTGACCCTGGTGGTCTTCCGTATCCCCACCGGGCGCCGCGCCTGGATCGAGGACGTAGTGGTGGATGAAGCGGCGCGGGGCCGCGGCATCGGGGAAGCACTAACACGGGCCGCCCTCGAACACGCGGCACGGTTGGGGGTCAAAACCGTAGATCTCACCTCCCGCCCTTCGCGCGAAGCCGCCAACCGCCTTTACCAAAAAATCGGTTTCGTGCGCCGCGAGACCAATTTATACCGCTACACCCTTTAACCACTTCACTCGCGCGTGGTCACTTTGCCGATATACCTAAACTGACCCGGCTCGCGCCCGCCGGCTTCGGCGAGAACGACCGAAAGGGCTTGAACCGGCAAAATTTCAACCAGCGGTAGCGCAAGTTCTGGCACCGAGGGTAGGGGCACCCAGGTTAATCCCTCCACTGGTTGTGGGCTAACCCATGCGACATCGCCGCCGTACTGCTTGATCTCCAGCCCCAACATGCGGTTGAGTTCGACCGTCGTCTGCGCGCCGCCGAAAAGCCAAACCGCAATGCCCGGTTCAACAATCTCCAACGGGCCGTGACGGAACTGCGCCGCGCCCATCCCCTCGGCGGCGAATTTCGCCGCTTCCTTGAGCACCAACGCCCCTTCCTGAGCGCTGGCAACAGATGCCCCCCGCCCCAGAAGAAAGAGACGGCTCAACCGTTCTGCGACCTCGCGGAATACATCCAGATGCTGGGACCAATCCTTAAGGTAATCCGCTACAGCCGCCTGCCCCTGCCACAGGGTTTCTTTCCACGTAGAGACATCCTCATTCAGCAGCACCGCCGTTGTGAGCAGGGTCACGGCAACGGTATTGATATACGTGCGGGTCGAAACGGTGTGTTCGGCGCCCGCGTGCAACGGCAGGATCACATCTGCCGCCCGTGCCAAAGTGCTGGACGGGTTATTGGTGACCCCGACCAGCAGTTTAGGACGCCTCGATGTCAGGCGTTCCAGCAAGCGATGAATCTCTGCACTCTCTCCCGATTGGGAAATCACCCACAACAGGGTGCGCGAGTTCACTTGGTTGAAGGCATAGTGAAGCAATTCTGCCGTATCCCACAATACCACCGGGAGATTCAGCCCACATAATCGCAACCAGGCCGGATAAGCCCCGTAATATGAGGCGCCCATGCCAGTCAGGATAATGCGATCACATTCCTCCGCGGTGATCACCCGGCGAACCACATCTAGTGGCTGAGGATCAAAATTTTCCAACGCATCCTTCAGTCCTTCGGCCTGGGATAGGATATCCTTCACATAAGGCACCGTCATTTTGAGATTATCCCTCCACAATCAGTTTCGAAGCCGCGTAGGCCGCTCCCACAACGCCGGCTTGCCCACCCAGGCGCGCCGGCTCTAATCGCACCGATTGCAAGGGAGCGACGACGCTATGCTGTTGAATGACCTGATGAAGATAAGGCGCAAAGACCGGATACGCCCGCATCACCCCACCGCCTAGAATCACCACATCCGGCAGATAAGCGATCATAAGATTGACCATACCCAACGCCAGATAAAAGGCCGTTTCTTCAATGACCTGCCGTGCCAGAGCATCACCGGCCTGAGCCGCAGTCACCACCACCCGCGCGTCTATGGCTTCCAGGTTGCCCTGTGCCAGTTCCATCATCAAGGTAGATGTGCCTTGGGCTAAAGACTGCGCACGGCGTGCAATCGCCGGTCCGGAAGCCAGGCTTTCCCAACAACCGTGCGCGCCGCAATAACATAACGGCCCTTTTGGATCCACCACCACATGCCCGGCCTCAGGATGAGCCCCTTCCACCCCACGGTAAATCTCGCCTCGAAACACAAACGCCGTCCCGATCCCTGTTCCTACGGTCACCATGAGCACGCGCTCATAGTCTCGCCCTGCCCCCACCCAGGCCTCGCCCAGAGCCGCCGCATCGGCATCGTTCTCCAAAGCCACCGGCACCCCAAATCGTTCCTGCAATGGCTGGACGACCGGCACATCTTCCCAAGTAGGCAGGGTGTAAGGGTTTTGAATGCTGCCGCGTTGGCGATCTATCGGCCCGGTGGCCCCCATCCCAATCGCCAGAGGCGAGGTACCCCCCACCGCGCCCAGCACTTGCTCGATAAGGGCGCTGATCCGCGCTAATCCAACCTGTGGCCCGCGTGCGGCTTCGATCGGTGCTTCGGCCCAGGCTAAAACGTCGCCTCGCGGGCTAACAGCGCCCACCCGCACATTCGTGCCCCCCAAATCAATACCAATGAGCACCTCGGCTTTCATCCCTTAACCGCTCCTGCAGAGAGTCCACTGACGATGTAACGCTGGAAGATCAGCGCCAACAGCACCGGCGGTAGCGCCGCCAGCACGCCGCCAGTCATCATCGCGGTGATATCTACGGCATAGCGCCCGGTAAACTCGGCAATGGCTACCGGCACCGTTTTCGCCGCGATGGTGCTGGTAAAAATCAAGGCGAAGAAAAATTCATCCCACGCCAACAGGAACGTGAACAACGCGGTGGAAACAATGCCCGGCGCCGCCACCGGCAAGACCACTCGAAACAGCGTGCCCAGGCGGGAACTGCCGTCAATCAAAGCCGCATCTTCCAATTCCCGCGGCACGCTCTCGAAAAAGGTGCTCAACATCCAGATGGCAAAGGGAAGCGCAAAGGAAAGATAGGTGATGATCAGGATAATCGGCTTATTGAGCAGAGCCAAACGCGCGGCGATGATATACAACGGCACCACCAGCGAAATCTCGGGCACCATACGCACCCCCAAGATGCTCATAAACAGAGCATTGCGAAACGGCAAGCGCAAACGCGCCAAGGCGTAGCCGGCCAGCGAACCCGTCACCAAGCAGATCAGCGTGGTCGAGCCGGCTACGATGAACGAATTACGCAAGGTGATGCTGAATGTTCGTGCTACTTCTGAGACGGCGGTGCCCGGGATCAGGATGTCGCGATAGTTCTTAAGCGTAGGGTGTTCAGGAATCCAGTGCGGCGGCACGGCGAGCAGTTCTGCCCGCGTGGATATTGAGGAAAGCACCAGCCAGGCAATGGGTGCATAAATGAACAGCAAAACCAGCGCCATCAATCCCAATAGGATCGCCGTTGATACTGCACGTCGCCAGTGCTTCATCCCTGCACCTCCGGGCGGTAGAGCAACCGAATGTACGCCAGCGCCATGACCAAGGTAAAGAGGGTAATTAGGAAGGACAATGCCGCACCACTACCCAAGTGACCATAAGAAAAGGATTCCAAATAGGTCAGATAAGAGATCGTCACCGTGCCGAATGCCGGGCCGCCTTGCGTAATCACGTAGATAATGTCAAAGACGCGAAATGCCTCGACCGTGCGGATCACCAACGCTACCAGGATGGCCGGGCGGAGCAGAGGCAGTCGGATGAACCAGAAACGCTGCCAGGCATTCGCCCCATCTACCGCTGCGGCCTCATCCAGTTCCAGGGGTAAAGTAGCCAAAGCGGCCTGTAAAATCAAGGCAATGAAAGGCACGCTGTGCCAGATATCGGCAACGATGACCAGATTCAACGCCTGCATCGGTTCGGTCAGCCAAGGACGGTACTTTTCGATTACCCCCAGGCTGTATAACAAGCCGTTCAACGCACCGTAATCGGCGTTATATATCCAACGCCACAATGCCCCGTTGACAATCGTGGGCACAGCCCAGGGGATAATCAGGCTGGTACGCAAAAACGCCCAGCCCGGTGGACGGGCGTGGATGAGCAACGCGATTCCCAACCCCAACAGCAACTCCACCCCCACCGAGACCACGGTGAAGTACACCGTGCGCCAGATGGCTTGCCAAAATTGGGCACTGCGCAGAAACGCCAGGTAATTACTTAAGCCAACGAAATTCTGAGGGGATGGATTTGAAAGCGGGGTATCGGTGAAACTCAGGACAAAGGTGAACAGAATGGGAAATAACGTGATTCCAAAGATGAGCACCATCGCCGGCAAGAGGAATAAAATCCCCTCGCGGATCTCATACTGTAAGAGCGAATAGGTCTTAGGCGGACGCAAGGTTGCCTGGGCCATGAACGCTTCACCACCTTATAAATCTGGCAGGGGGTGACACCCCCTGCCAGTTTAGAATTTATCAGATAAATTTACTTGGACTGTAATTCGACCCACTTGGCGGCGGCATCATTGAGCGCCTGCGCCGCGGTCTTCTGCTTGGTCAGGGCTTCCTGGAGCGCCAGTTGAAGGGCTTTGGAGCCTTCCAGGTAATACGGCACCTTGGGGCGGACATGCGCGTACGGGAACTGCTCTTTGAACATCGGCACGGTCACCGGAGTAGCCGGGTTGAGCGCTTTCAGGGCCTCCAACGCCTCACCCTCGTAGTTGGCACTCCAAATCGGCAGCAGGTGAGCGGCATAGCGCTTCTGCACATCCTCGCTGGTCAGGTATTTGACATACTCCCAGGCCGCTTCGCGGTTGGGCGACTTATCCACCACCGAGAAGCCCATCGAGCCATTGATGGTGGAACTCTTCAACCCCTGCTTGGCCATGGATTCGAACACCGGCACCAGGCTCATCTTGACCTGGCCGACCACCTGCGATTCCTGTTCGTTCAACGCCGCCAGATCGTACATGTAGAGCCAGTTGAGGGCAAAAGCCGCCTTACCCTGGGAGAAGACATTGCGCACATCCTCTTCCACATAGGATACCGAAGCCGGGTTGGAGATACCCTCATCAATGGTCTTGACCATCCACTCCAAGACCTGAACGCCCTTCTCATCGTTGAAGGCCGGTTTGCCCTGTTCATCCACAAAGCGCCCACCGTTGCCGTAAAGCAGTGCCACGAAATCACAAATGGCGGCCTCGGCTTGCGCCCATGACCAGGCAATGGGGTACTCGACGAGGCCCTTTTCCTTGATCACACGCGCCTGCTCAACCAGTTCTTCCCAGGTGGCCGGCGGATGATCAAAACCGGCTTCTTTGAGGATCTTCTCGTTGTAATAGAAATACTTCGCATCCAACAACCAGGGCATGCCATAGATACGCCCATTGACCGTAGTAATATCCCAAGCCGCGGCGAACACCTTCTCTTTGGTTTGGGCGTCAATCTTATCGGTCACATCCCACAGGTAACCCGCCTTGGCAAATTCGGCGTACCAGATATCATCCACCAGGATGACATCATATGAGGGTGGCGTTGTGGCCATGGCCGTGACGATTTTGTCATGCAATGCATCGTAGGACACATATTCGATCTCAACCTTGATATTGGGGTTCTTTTGGTTAAACTCGGCCACAATCGCGTTCATTTCTTCCGGGGTCGGGCCGGCCTGCTGCATCGCCAGAACCTTCACCACTTTCGGCCCGGTCGCGGCCTGCCCCCCACAGCCGGTCAGTGCCAGCACCAGGGCAACCAGCACCATCAACATGAGAAAACGACCCGAATTACGCATAGAACACCTCCTGACTGAAAAAAATTGGAATGGGTTGGGTGAGAAAATGGCCGTTGCTCGCTTTCAGTTGCCAATATACTGACGGCCAACGTAGAATGTGAACCGCTTCCCACAGTAAATGGATTTGACAAATTCGATAATCTCAAAACGCTCGGTGTAGGTCTGGCGGTAGGCAACCAACACCGGCTCACCGATTTTCATTCCCAGATGATGGGCTACTTCAGGCGAAGCGGCGCTAGCCTCGATTTCCGCTTCTGCCCAGGTCGGAAAAACACGGTAGTGCTCCCGTAGGACGGCATAAAGTGATGCCGTGTTGAAATCAAAGCGTTCCAGATCCGGACACAACCGTACCGGCAGATAAGCAATTTCAAAGGCAACCGGCTGATCATTGGCCAGACGCACCCGCTGTAAACAATAGACCGGCTCACCCACCTCTACCCCCAACCGTTGGGCAACCCCTTCATCCGCCGGCAGGCGGCTAAAATCCACCACGCGCGAACTCGGCGTTAAACCACGGGCGCGTATATCGTCGCTGAACGAGCGAAAGCCCGAAATCTCGCGGATGCGCGCCTGGGCAACGAAAGTACCCTTTCCTTGGCGGGAGTAAATGATGCCCTGCTGGCTGAGATCCTTAAGGGCGCGTCGGATGGTGATGCGGCTAACGCCAAACCGACGCGAGAGTTCCGGCTCCGAGGGCAAACGATCCCCTGGCTTCAAGCGGCCTTGGTGAATTTCTTCCAGGATTTGCTGTTCAATTTGATAGTACAGGGGGGTAAACGGTTGCGGATGCGGAATGATCATTCTCGCCCTCGCTTCAGGGGGGTCTCTTAATCATTATAACGATATAACAAGTCCAATGCAATACCCATTGGCGAGGATTTTTCGCCCGTTTTCTTGCGGCTGTTTTCCCCCAGTGCTCTATTCGTGGAATTCTTCAACTTGATAGGTGAAAACGTCCAGTTTCTTGGTGCGCCACAAGTTACGCGGCGCCCCCATCTTCATGCACAAATTGTCTAGAAATCGCGCCGGATCGGGTAATTTTTCCCACACCTGGGGTAGGAAAGTAGCCCGCCGAAAGCCATCCCGGATCACCACACCATCCACACCGGGGCGTAGTTTGCGCAAGAGATCCTCAGGGTTCTCGTACTCTAAGGGTTGCAACGGCGTTAACCGCGAGATTTCGATCTTTAACTCAGGTACTTCCTCCGGGCGCACCGGCGGGAAGCGGTAATCTTCCAGCGCCGCGGCGACAGCATGCTCGCGCACATCTTCGGCCAGCGGCTGGTAGGCCTCCAACGCCCCAATACAGCCGCGCAACTGACCGCGCCGCGTCAGGGTCACAAAGGTTGCCCCCGGTTCGCGCAGACGCGGCGGCAGTGACTCCCAATCCAATGGCGGCAATGGTCGCCGGTTGACCGCCGCTTCGATCGCTTCGCGTGCCAACCGCAACAGCAGACGCTTTTCCTCTTCACTCAACGGTGCATCGGTCATCGCTGTAACTGGTGATAAGCCCGATTGTGATATACCAACGGCCATCCCGGTTCACCCAACTGAATCGCCAGCACTTCAGCAATGTAGAGCACCGAATCCGGCATGGGATACTCAAAAATGACGCGGCAATCCAACCCAACTAACCCCGCCTTGAGCAACGGCGCGCCTGTTACCAGGCAAAAGGTCTCCAACCCCGTCAATCGGTTCTCGGCCTCAAACTGGCGACCCGCAAATCGTTCGGAGATGGCTTCCTGCCCTTCACGTAATATTGTAACACCAAACACCCTGGATTTTGCTACCAGCGCTTGGGTGCGAGTTCGCTGATTAAGGGTTACCGTAACCAGTGGGGGCTCCAATGAAACCGATGTAAACGAGTTAACCGTCATCCCATGGCAGATGCCCTCTGCACAACTGGTCACCACACTTACCCCGGTCGTCCAATGACGCATGGCTTGACGAAGTAAATCGGCTGTGACTGGCATTGAGATTGCAACCTCCGTATTATCGCTCATCTATACCGGCGGTCGTGCCGGCAGGCTTGGTTATACTCACTTGCCATCGCGGCGTCAAGATGATAAACAAGATAACATTTATACATATAAGCCCACCTCCAAATCCAAGGTGAATAGCCCAATTGCGGATATAATCATCTTAACAACCACCCTGGTGATTAAGATATGGACGAAAACGCGTTCGATGAAGTCCCGGAAACCTCAACTTCGGCCTCCCCGCCAACCTCACTTTCCATTATCTGGACGGTGGTCAGCGTTGGGCTGATTATGGCCACTCTGTTGACGTTGTTCACACCGACCGGTTTATTCTCCAACCGTTCCCTGGAAGCCATGTTCCAGGCCTTTCAGGCCAATCCAGGCGCAGCCTATCCCACACCCACGCCGCGCCCCATGCCGCGCGTAGGGATTGTCGCCGGTCATGCCGGGAACGACTCCGGCGCCGTCTGCCCGGACGGCTTGACCGAAGCCCAGGTTAATTTGGAAATTGCATTACGCGTGCAACAACGCCTGCTCGCCGCCGGTTATCAGGTGGATCTGCTCAACGAATTTGATGAACGCCTGGCCGGTTACCAAGCCCAAGTCCTGGTCTCTATTCATAATGACTCTTGCAACTACATCAACGACGAAGCCACCGGATTTAAAGTAGCCGCGGCGTCCTCAAGCCTGTTCCCGGAAAAGGCCGAACGCCTCACCGCCTGCCTGGTGGATCGCTACGCCAAAGCGACCGGGTTGCGCTATCACCCCAACACCATCACCCGCGATATGACCGAATACCACACCTTCAGCGAGATCAACAGCGAGACCACCGCCGCCATTATCGAAACCGGCTTTCTCAACCTCGACCGGCGTATTCTCACCGAAGAACCCGACCGTGTGGCCCAAGGGGTTGCCGACGGGATCTTATGCTTCCTGCGTAACGAACCCACTGGACAGAACGGAAACTCACCATGACCTCTACCGCGCGCAGTCTGCCTTCGGATTGGCTGGACCAGGTTCGTCAGGCTCTACACCAAGGACGTGCCGACGAAGCCAAATGCCTGGCCGAAGCCGCTGCGCGTGAATTTCCCGACCTGGAAACACCCTGGCTAATTCTGGCCGCCCTGTCTGAGCCGCGCCAGAGCATTGCCTATCTAGAACGTGCGCTGGCCATCAACCCGCAGAGCCGTGCCGCGCGGCGAGGGATGCATTGGGCGGTGCGCCGCCTGCGCCAGGCCCAAACCAAGCCGTCTTCCACCTCTACCTATACATTCAACGCCCCCATAGCCGAAGCGCTGGCCCAAACCCAACCCGTGCCGATTCGTCGGCCACGCCCTACCACCCGTACCGCGCCGACCGTCCAGGCACAACCCCACGTCGTCCCGCGTTGGCGCCCTTGGCTCTGGTTAGCCTTGTTTGTCTTTGTCCTCACCGGTCTGGCGTTGGCGGCGTGGTCCATAAGCCCCCAACTGCGCGTCGTTTTCGCCCGCAGTCCCTCATTGGCGCGCCCGGCAGCGGCTTTGCTCAAGCCCACCCTCACCCCGACCGCAACGGCCACCCCCACTGCAACGCCGACTGCCACTCCCACCCCAACCGCCACTCCCAGCCCTACCCCGACCGACACGCCCACTCCCCTTCCCACGGCTACCCCCACCACGCCGCCCCTTGCAGATGCGGTTACCTTGCCTGAGGTCGAAGGCGATGAGCGCTGGATTGACGTGGATTTGAGCGAGCAAATGGTCTATGCCTACGAAGGGCAAACCCTGGTCAACCAGTTCCTGGTCTCAACCGGCACCTGGCGCTATCCTACTGTCACCGGGCAGTATCGCATTTATGTCAAGTACCGCTATGCCGATATGCGCGGCCCAGGTTACTACCTACCCGATGTCCCGTATGTCATGTATTTCTACAAAGGCTACGGACTGCACGGCACCTACTGGCATAACAACTTCGGCACCCCGATGAGCCACGGTTGCATCAACCTGCGCACCGAGGACGCCGCCTGGCTGTTCAATTGGGCTTCTGTGGGCACGCTGGTCAATATTCATGATTGAGCCATGCCACCGTTGGACCTGCCCTCCCTCACGCGTCGCGAATTCCTGCGCTGGTGTGTGGCAGGTTTACTGGCGCTGATCGGCACGCCTGAATGGCCCTTCTCCCTTGTGACCGGAAAAAGCGCCGATCCCCAAAGCCTTGGCCTTTCGCTGGGACGAATTATCCCGCCTAAAACCGAGGGCTACGACCGCCCCTCGTTTTCGGCCAACATCCGCAAAACCTACTGGCGCGATCTCGTCCTGCCGATCACTGCTGTTACCCTAGGTGATGAAACCCCCGGTCATAACCGCATTTGGTACTTGCTCAACGATGAAGCGTATGTACATTCCGGTGAGGTTCAACCGGTAGCGTTACAGCCCCAATTGCCCCTAACGGAAATTCCCTCCCAGGGCCGCCTATTTGAGGTCACGGTACCTTATACCGACGCTTTATGGCATCCACACCTGACCTGGAGCGTAGCCTACCGCCTCTATTACAGCGCCACCTTCTGGGTTACCCAGGCCGTACAAGACGAGCATGGCGAATGGTGGTATCGTATCGTAGATGATAAGTGGCCGGTGGCCTTCTTTGCCCGGGCGACACATCTGCGCGCTGTCCAGCCCGACGATATTGCGCCCCTTTCCCCGCAGGTACCGGCCGATGAAAAATGGATCGAGGTGCGTTTGGGTTTCCAAATCGTCCTTGCGTGGGAAGGTGATAAACCGGTCTTTGCCGCCCGCGCTGCCACGGGGGCGCGCTTCCGCGACGGCGATTTTCGCACCCCGCCCGGGCGCTATCAGACCCACCGCAAACGCCCCTCGCGCCATATGGCAGCCGGCGACCGGGCCGCGCCCAACTCCTATGACTTGCCCGGCGTGCCCTGGGTCAGTTACCTGATGGACAACGGCATTTCTTTCCACGGCACCTACTGGCATAATGACTTTGGACGCCCTCGCAGTCACGGGTGCATCAACCTAAGCCCGCAAGATGCATTGTGGATCTACCGCTGGACTTATCCCGCCGTCCCGCTGGACACAAACTATGTCACAGCCGAGCGCGGAACTGCCGTCATTGTTGTAGAATAGTAATTGAAGGAAGCATTTACATGGAATCCATCTTTGGTTTTACCCGCTATCTGCTCAAACGCCAGGTGCTCGCCCTGACCGGCACGGTGCGTATTTACACGCCCCAGAACGACATGGTGCTTTTCTCACGTCAACGCATGTTCCGCCTCAAAGAAGATATCCGGGTCTATCGCGATGAGGGTATGACCCAAGAGGTACTCCAGATTCGCGCCCGCCAAGTGCTGGATTTCTCCGCCGCTTATGATGTGGTCGAAAGCGTCAGTGGGATCAAAGTCGGCGCACTGCGCCGCCGCGGGTGGCAATCGCTGGCCCGTGATGAGTGGCAAATCCTCAACGCCGGTGATGAGGTGATCGGTAGGATTCAGGAAGACTCGCTCGGACGCGCCCTGTTGCGGCGCTTCCTGCTCGGCGCTCTACCGCCCCAGCACTATCTTGCCACCCTGGGGACAATCCCCGTAGCCGAATATCGTCAGCGCTTTCATCTCTTCCGCTACGAAATGGAGATTGACTTTACCGTTGACACAGCGCGTCAGTTCGACCGCCGCCTGGGATTAGCAGCGGCGATTCTGTTGGCCATCATCGAGGGCAAACAGAGCAGTTAGGCTAGGAGAGGTACTATGCGGCAACCTTTGTTTGCAGGTTTGGTTGTGGACGAGAACGATCAACCGGTCGAAGTGGCTTACGTCGGCGATGAACCCTGCTACGTGGTCAACGACCGCGGCTTTCGGAGGCATATTCCCTCGGAACAGGTGGATCGCCAAGTGCTGGACATTATGCGTCAACAAATCGAGGGGCACGAGGACCTGCTGAGTGAGCAAACGGCTAAGATGCTGGGCCAAGAAGATCCCTTCTCACGTGCCATGATCTATACTCAGTTGCGCAACCTGGACAAGCAGTTCGAGCAGTTACTGCAAACCGGCATCCCTGAAGAGGGACGGGCTTACCTGGGCATGATGGGTTTTCGGGTTGTGATCAATCTGCACGGTGAGGTATTACGGGTTGAACAACCCGGCATCGTCAGCGATGAGGGAGACGATGAAGGTTAACCGATATATTCCGACAAAAAATTAACAAAGGATGGGTACAATACAAACGATACAGGAAGCCATAGGTGTAAACCCCTGGGTAAATGGATAATAAGGAGTAGCCGATGATGAGCCCAGATTACATTGTAGACGTAAGTGAAGCCGATTTTGAATACGAGGTACTGGCCTATTCGCAGAATGTTCCGGTGGTGGTAGATTTTTGGGCGGCGTGGTGCCGTCCCTGCCGCGACCTGGGGGCCTTATTGGTGCGTTTAGCCGATGAAGCACAAGGGCGCTTCCGCCTGGCACGGGTTAATGTGGATGAAAACCCCAATCTGGCTCTACGCTACGGCGTGCGCAGTCTGCCCACGGTAAAAGCCTTCGTCAACGGGCAGGTGGTGGCCGAGTTCGTCGGTGCCATTCCCGAACCCCGCCTGCGCGAGTTTCTGGAGCGCTTACAACCACCCAGCCCGACCGCGCTGAAATTGGAAAAAGCCGAGAGTCTGCTCACCGAGGGCGAGTGGGCGGAAGCCGAGAAACTCTTCCGTGAGGTTCTGGATGAGGAAGGGGAAGACCCGCGCGCCCTGCTCGGTTTGGTTAAAGCCTTGCTGGCCCAGGGCAAGGGTTATGAAGGGCTGGCCATCCTGGAAGCCTTCCCGCCCAGCCGCCAATATGCCCAGGCCATGTTGCTCAAACCCTATGCCCAGGCGCTGGTTGAACTGCGCCAACATTGGGGCCTCAAAGATGATGAGGAAGATGAGTTGGCCGCCGCCTACTGGAACGCGATCCGCCTGGCCAGCCGCGGCAACATCCTAGCCGCACTGGATGGATTGCTGGATGTCCTGCGCCAGGATAAGCGCTACCGCGAGGATCAAGCCCGCCAGGTAGTGCTGAGTCTGCTCGAAATCCTGGGCGAGGAAAATCCGCTCACCCGCCAGTACCGCAACGAACTGGCGTTGATCCTGTTCTAAATCCTCTTCCCGCTGGAGGATCGAAGCACACCGGGAGGTCGGTTCAACCCCCCGGTGTGTTTTGATTTGTCACCGCGTCAGGGTCAGGATACCCCAGGTCGTGGGATCGGTCAGGCGGCGGAACGGTGCGCTGGAGACCATGCTCTGCTGCACCTTCTCGCCTGGCTTATCGTTATCTGAAGCCGAAACGGCAAATCCATACTGCTGGTTCGAGGCGGGCTTAACCCCAAACAGGCTCCACGGCACGGCCACTTCCACGCGGTAGAGCCCATCCTGGGCGGCCACGGCCACCTTGACATCATCGCGTCCGCCGGCCTTGGTGCGCGGGAACCACAGATAGACATCCTTGGTGCCCTCGGGATCCGGGCGGCCCAGCGAGATGCCTAACTGATAATCATCTCCGCTGAGCACCTGGGAGTTCCAATCCCCGTAAAGGTCGGCATCGAAGAGAATCTCCACACTATCCCCTTTATAGAGGTCGGCGCCGCTGGCTTCTTGGACATATTCGTCATCGTAAATCTTATACGCCACGTAGAGATAGGTGCCATCCCAACCCACGCGGAAGGAACAGCCCAAATCCTCGCGATTCTTGCGTTCTTTGGCCCCGAAGACGACATTTTCGCAGGAATAGGCACTCCCCGGCCACTCATCCCATACTCCATCCAGTTTGGGCGGCGTGCTGAAATAAACCGCCTTGAAACTGCCCCCACTGCGCAACAGGGGCGTCGCCGTGAGCGTGGGTTGCGGCAGAGTGGCGGTCGGTGAGGCCGCCGCGGTGGTAGGGGTCGGCGGGACGGCGGTGGGCGGCGCCGCGGTCGGGCTGGCAATCACCGGGGGTGGCGTGGTCGCAACCGGGGTCAGCAAGGCGAAAAGCGCCGTCAGCGTGGCATTCGGTGTGGGCTGTGCCGTGGGTTGGCCGCCCCCCACCGGCAGGTTACACGCCAGCGCCACCATGACCAGGACACTTACCCCCACCCATAACGAAAATTGACGTTTCATGGCTTTCTCCTCCTCCATAAAAAATCCCAACCCAAGCCCTCGGCTCAGGTCGCCTGAGGTTAAGACGCACAACCTCAGGTCTAAGTTCCGCGTGCATGTCTCGCGATGGGAAATACCGGTTCGGCCAAGCCAAGAGCACGACCAGGCTCTGGATATATAATATCACAGGACATGATGCACTCCATCGCTGAGGGGCGATCAGAACATGAGCACTGAGATTCGCCTGGAAGTCCTGCTGGTCATCTTCACCCTTAAAGACGAAGCACTCCAGGTCTGGCTACAGCCGGGGGAAGCAAGCCGCGGCATGAGCGGCTGGGTTTTGCCCGCCGCACCGCTGGATGAGACCTGCTCACTGGCGCAAACGGCCTACCGATGCCTGGAAGCCTGCCTGGGTTTGCGCGAAGCGTACCTAGAACAACTCTACACCTACGGCGAGCCCGGACGCCATCCCGCCGGGTGTGTGATCTCGGTCGCCTATTTCGCCCTTATTGCGATGGACGCACTGGCGCAGGTCGCCCCTACCGCCCAACATGGGGCTTGGTTTCCCCTCAGTGCCCTGCCGCCCCTGGCCCTGGATCACGCTGAGATCCTTGCCTACGCCCTGCGCCGCCTGCGCTACAAACTGGAATACACCGCGGTAGGGTTCGAGTTACTGCCGGATCTCTTCACGTTGAGCGAGATTCAGCACACCTACGAACTGATCTTGGGCGAACGGCTGGATAAACGCAATTTCCGCCGCCGCCTGCTCCAGGCCGGGGTGATCGAACCCACACCGCACGTGCGCAGTGGCGAGGGCCGCCCGGCCCGCCTTTACCGTTACCGTCCGGATGCGATTGCCGAGATCAAGGCCCGGCGTCTGTTTCCCTAATTCCCCTTCGCCTTGAGGAGCCACGATGAGCGAGACCCCAACCACCATCACCTGGGATGACTTTGCCAAAGTGGATATGCGCGTGGGCAAGATCATTCGGGTCGAAGATCATCCCAAAGCGCGCAAGCCGGCCTACAAACTGTGGATTGATTTCGGCCCCTTGGGGGTGAAGACCTCCAGCGCGCAGTTGAAGCGGCGCTACCGCAAGGAAGATTTAGAAGGGCGGCTGGTGGTGGCGGTGGTCAACTTCCCTCCACGCCGCATCGCCGATTTCACCTCCGAGGTGCTGGTGCTGGGCGCCATGGGACCGGATAACGACGTCATCCTGCTCCAGCCGGATCAGCCCACCCCACTCGGCTGGCCGATTGGGTGAAGATAATGAATGAAAAATCCCCTCCCCGTGACGAACTGCTCTATGCAGTGCGCAAATTAGCGCCGTACCTCCCGCCCGACCTGCGCCGCCGGGTCAACCGCTTACTGCGCCAGGCGCGCCAAAGCCAGCCGGATAGACTGCGCCTGCTCGATATGCTCGCCGAGGACTATGACGCGCGCGCCTGGTTGCATCAGGTCTTAGCCCCGTTCATCCACGAGAGCCTGTTAAGCGGCTTTGCCCCACTGCCCGGGGAAATCGGTCCAATTAGCGCACGGCGGTGGGTCTGCCCTGAGCCCGACTGCGATTTCGTCTTCACCATCCGCCACGCCGGGCAGAAGCCGACCTGCCCACGCCATCGCATCCCGCTCATCCCCTGGGGACAGAAGCGCCGTGCGCAGATGGCGCAAGAGCCCCATCCGCACGAGGGAGGCTCGTAAATGCTCAATGCTTTCTGGGAAAGCCTGAGCGGAGAGGTCACCAGCCGTTGGGCGCGCCATTTGCTTGGGCCGGGTTTGCTCTTCTGGGCCCTGGGTGGGCTGGCCCTGGCCCAACGCGGGGATTTGGCGCTCCTCTGGGCTGAGATGAGCCAACGCTCCGGTTTGGAGCAGACTTTGATGATCGCCGCGGCCGTGCTGATGCTGATCCTTTCTGCCGCACTGATGCAGCGCCTGCGCCTGGAGTGGCTGCGCCTGCTGGAAGGCGCCTGGCCGGCCGGGTTGAACGGCCTCCGCGACCTGCTGACACGCCGTTTGGCGCATCGCATCGCGCGCGAGGAAACGCGCTACCAAGACCTAAAACAAGCCGAAGCAGCGCTCACCCCGCGCCAGCGGGAGGAACTGGCCCGCCTGGAAATGCACTTGCACTACGTTCCTGCTGACCCCGCCGATTACGGTCCCACCCGCCTGGGCAATATCCTGCGCGCCGGCGAACGCGATTCGGCCTACAAATACGGCCTGGATGCCCTGGTGTGCTGGCCGCGGTTGTGGCTACTGCTTCCGGCCGAAGCCCGCAACGACCTGGCTCAAGCACGGGAACGCCTGGAAGAGGATGCCGTCCTGTGGGGATGGGGATTGCTCTCGCTGGTGTGGGTCGCCCTATTCCCGCCCCTGGGACTCATTTCGCTGATCTGGATGGTCGTGGCCTACAACCTGGCCCTGCGTTCGGCCAGCGTCTATGCCGACCTGATCATGGCTACCTTTGACCTCTACCGCCACAAACTCTACACCACACTGGGGTGGCCGCTCCCGCCCCCCGGCGAGGCCGAACGCACCCACGGCGAAAAACTGAGCGAGTATTTCTGGCGCGGCACCCTGCCGGAGTGAGGTTTAGGCCACCGGCTGAGGTGCGACCGCCAGCAGGTGCGCCAACAGCGGCGCCAATTCGGGCAGGTCAACTTCTTCGATCCGCCCGGCATCCCCCAGCACGGTCAGATCCGGGCGGATGGGCAGGCGCACGATCACCCCGCACCCTGCCGCCCCAGCCACTTCTGCCGCGTGGCTGGGACCAAAAATCTCGTGCACCTCACCCGTCTGCGGGCAGGGGTAAAAAGCCAAGTTCTCCACCACCCCCAGCACCGGCACGTTCAGATTCTTGAGCAAATTGACCGCCTTGCGCACCACCAGCGCCGCCAGTTGCTGGGGTGAGGTCACCAGCACCGCCCCGCGCAAGGGCATTTGGCGCACCACCGTGAGCAAGGGATCCGAGGTGCCCGGTGGGAGGTCCACCAGCAGGGTATCCAATTGTCCCCACAGCACCTGTCCCCAGAACTGCTGAATCAACCCTGTGATCAGCGGGCCGCGCCAGGCCACCGCCGCGTCCTCCTCCGGCAGCATCAGGTTCGCCGAGACGACGCGGATGCCGGTGCGGGTAATGGCCGGTAAAATGCCTAGGTCGTTGCCGCGCAAACCGCCCGCCGGTAGTCCGAATAACTTAGGAATGCTCGGCCCGGTGATGTCGGCATCCAGAATGCCCACCTTCTGACCCTGGCGGCGCAGTGCCACCGCCAGCAACGCCGTCAGCGAGGACTTCCCCACACCCCCCTTGCCGCTCACCACCGCGACCACCTGCCTAATGCGGTTAAGACCGGCCAGTTTGGGCGGTTGCAAAGCCCCTGCCCCCAGCACCGCTTGGCGCTCCTCTTCGCTCATCACGCCCAACGTAACCTCTACCTCCCGAACATCCGGCAAGCGCAGTAGCGCCGCTCGCGCCTCTTCGGCCAGGCGGTGGCGCAGTGGGCACGCCGCTGTGGTTAGCGCCAAGGTGAAGCACACTCGCCCCTCCTGTACATCAAAGGTCAAATCGCGCACCATGCCCAGGTCTACGATATTCCGCCCCAGTTCGGGGTCAATGACCTGGCGCAGCACCTCGCGCAAAATCGTGTCGTCTATAGCCATGGTTTACTCCTGGATCGCGATGGAACCGGCGCGGGAGGCCGGCGCCGACAGCGGCTGACGCAGTAGGGTCGCCCGCACCACATAGCGGTTGACCGCCCCAAAACGATACTTATAGTCCTCATCCCCGCGCATAAAATCGAATTCCTGCCGCCCCTGCTGATTAGCCCACTGCAAGAGGTAAGAGAGCAACACCCAACCCGGCGAGATCTCGTTAAAGCGGCGGTTGAATCCGGTATTATAGACATAAATGCGGTTGCCATAGTCAAAGTTGAAGTAGGCGGCCGCTTTTTCGCCCCCCACATCAAGAAACGCCAGTTGCAAATAGCCGTGGGCGGCCGCGGCCAGCGCAATCCGGCGCAGGGTCTGGCGCATTAAAGGCGTCAGGAAAGCCGCTTTATCCTCATCTTGCGCCATTAGGTCGAGGAACGCCTCCACCTCCGCTTCAACATTGTCCTGGGCACAGTACCAGCACACCATGGACGTATGTCCCTCCGCCCGGCGCAATTTACGGCGGATTTCATGGCGCTGTTTTTTATCCAAACTGGCCAGATAAGCCTCCCAATCGCCCGGCAGTGGAACATAAGGCGAGGGTTGTAAGCGCTCGGTCTGAAGCGGCAGGGTATTTTCATCGGCCAGCGCCGTAAGCATCGTCAGTGTTGGCGAGGTTTCGATCAGGTTATAGAGATCTAAGGCCTGCCACCCCCAGGTTACCTCTCGCACCAGATACGACCATAGTCCACGCCCAAAGCGCTCTAAATCCGCAGGACGGACGATGAAATCCAGGTAATCGGAGATCTCAATACTGCCCAAAAAGAGCAAAGCCGGTCGCCCATGATGGTTGGGGGTATAGAAGAGCGGCGCAATCCCGACCAGACGATCACCTTCGTGGGCAGTGATGATCGCCAGTTGGGCTTGAGGCCATTCCCCTCCACCACGCGTCTCCCACCAAGCCTCCAAATACTCGTAACGCAAAAAGGGCACGTTGGTGATGGCTTCATCTAAAAGGGCGTTCCAAGCGTCCTTCAAATGGGCGGGAAATTCGGTATGCAGTGTCCACCTCATCGTCAACACCTCAACGGTGCGGATTATACCCCACATGCTCCGATTATGGTGCGCTTTATCCAAACGCGCCGATCCCCGCCAGGGCGAACTTAAATTTTTCTCAATTAATGTTGCGATTTATTGAATAACACTTGACAAATTTGAAAGTATGACTACAATAAAATTGTAAAATCGTGTTCACCCTGCCGTTCAACGGCTGGGGAACGCCTTTACAGGAGTGCGTTATGAATCCAATGCTCGAACGCTGCCCGGTTTGCCGCAGCGAATTAGTGGTGACTCGCCTCCACTGCCCCAACTGCCAGACCACCATCGAGGGGAACTTTTACCCTGCCAGCAATCCCTTTGCCGCACTCACCCCAGAGCAGGTTCAGTTTCTGCTCACCTTCATCCGTTGCGAGGGGCGTTTTACGCGCATGGAAGAGGAACTCGACCTCTCATATCCTACCCTACGCAACCGCCTGAATGAAGTGATCCGTGCGTTGGGGTTAGAGCCCGGGCGCGAAGAGATCCCACCTCGCCCGGGAAGTGAAGAGCGCCTGCGCATCCTCGATGAACTTGCCCAAGGGTTGATCACCCCCGAAGAGGCGCGACGCCGTCTGCTGGGCAAGCGCGAAGAAACGCCTTAGGAGTGACCATCTTATGATTTCACGGGAAGAACGCCTTAAAGTGTTGGAAATGCTGCAAGAGGGCAAAATCACCGCCGAGGAAGCGGCGCGTCTGCTCGAAGCACTGGAAGCCGCCCCCGGCCCCAAAGCTCCACCCCCGCCCCAACCGCCGCCCCCGGGTGGAAGCGGGCGCTGGCTGCGGGTGCGCATCACCGATACCGATACCGGCAAGGTGCGCGCCAACATCCGCCTACCGCTAAACCTGGTCTCAGCCGGGATCAAGATGGGCATGCGGTTTACCCCCGAAGTGGAAGGGCTGGATGTTAATCGCCTAATGGAGTTTATTCGCTCCGGTGAAACCGGTACCCTGGTGGACGTTTACGACGAAGAAGACGGCGAACACGTCGAGGTCTTCATCGAGTAACCGCTGAGGCATGCCGCCTCGTTCATCACCAAAGCCCGGCCACGTGCGTGGCACGGGAGAGTGATCCTATTGCCAAGGTAAGATCCTATGAGTACCCTTTCCCTTTCACCCGAAACAGATCGTTATTGGTTACGCCGTTTTGCCCCCATCTGGGTTGGGCAGGTCTTTTCACTGTTCGGCAGTGGGTTGGTGCACTTTGCCCTGATCTGGTGGCTCACCCAAACGACCGGTTCGGCCGTAGTGCTGGCTACGGCTTCCATGGTCGGTTTATTGCCCCAAGTATTTTTAGGACCGTTTGCCGGGGCCCTGGTAGATCGCTGGAACCGCCGCCGGGTGATGATGCTTTCCGATAGTGGTATCGCCCTGGCGACGTTAGGACTGGTCATCCTGTTTGCGACCGACCTTGCCCGGCCTTGGCATATTTACGTCGTGCTCTTTTTGCGCAGTTTGGGCAACGCCTTTCACTGGCCAGCAATGCAAGCCTCCACCTCGCTGATGGTACCGGAACGCCACCTCTCACGCGTGGCGGGCGCCAATCAAGCCCTCAACGGCTTAATCAATATCGCCGCCCCACCCATCGGAGCTTTCCTGCTGGCATTGTGGCCGCTACCGCGTATTCTCGCCATTGATATTCTCACTGCCCTAATCGCCGTCAACTTGCTGTGGCTGGTTCACATCCCCCAGCCCCGGCGCACAGATGCCCAGTCCGTCGTGACGCCGCGCCTGGTACTGCGAGATGTGCGCGAAGGCCTGCGCTACATCGCCGCCTGGCCCGGTTTGTTGGCGATCCTGCTCATGGCCACATTGATCAATTTCTTGCTCAACCCCGCTTTTGCCCTCTTGCCTTTGCTGGTCACCCGCCATTTTCGCGGGGAAGCCATCCACCTCGGTTGGCTGGAATCCGGTTACGGCATCGGAGTGGTCTTGGGCGGGCTGCTCTTAAGTGTATGGGGTGGTTTCCGCCGCAAGTTATGGACTTCGATGAGCGGTTTGTTCGCCACCGGCTTGGGCGCCATGGGGATGGGATTACTGCCCCCCTCGGCGTATCCTATGGCGCTGGGACTGATGTTCTGGCTAGGGATCGCCAATCCCATCACCAACGGACCGTTATTCGCGCTGGTGCAGGCACGGGTTGCACCGGAGATGCAGGGACGCGTATTCACCGTGATTCACAGCCTGGCGTCGGCGATGACACCCCTGGGCATGCTCTTTGCCGGCCCGATTGCGGAATGGTTGGGATTACAAACCTGGTATATCATCGGCGGCCTGGGATGCAGTGCGATGAGCCTTATCGCTTTGCTCTGGCCGGTTACTGCGAACCTGGAAAGCCAACCCATGCCGCAGGCCGTATCGGCGGATTCGCCTACTGCCTAACCCTCGGATAACCTTCTCATTTTCCATGTCCTAAATACTCATCTCGGATGATCGAACTTTCACCCACATTGAGACTCAAATCATGCTCGTCGAAAAGGCGGGCTTTTTGTAAAATCCATATAGACTAATCATGATAGGGTGGCTCAAAGACAAAGGGTACGGCTTTACTCGTGATAGATATTTAGCGCTGGAATGATTTGATCCGATTCATAAATCGTTGTAACCTGGTTACTACAAATTTCCTTGCGGAGGTAACCGATGGAAACCCTCAACCTGATCCTTCTCACCCTGCATAACCTCACCCGCTGGGCGGTACTTATCCTGGGTATTTGGGCGATCGGCCGTGCCGTGAAAGGCTGGCTTGGAAAGCAAACCTTTACCTCTGCCGATAACCGCAGTGGCTTGCTCTTTACCACAGCCTTTGATCTGCAGGTCTTATTCGGTTTAATCCTGTATCTGACGCGGGGATGGGGCGGCGTCCTGTTTCAAGGCTTTGGGGCGGCGATGCGTGAGGCCGCGCTCCGCTTCTTTGCCGTGGAGCACATTTTTATCATGGTGATCGCACTCGGCATTGCCCACATGGCACGCACCCTGAGCAAGAAAGCCTCCACTGATGTGCAAAAACACCGCCGCGCCGCGCTTGGTTTCGGCCTGGCCTTACTATTAACCCTGGCCGCCATCCCTTGGCCATTCTTGGCCCAGAATGCGCGCCCCTGGCTGCGGTTATTCGGGTTACAGATTTAAATCTCAGCCCGGTGTGATCAAGGTATAGCCGCCGTCCACCACAATCACCTGCCCACGGATCATCGCCGCCTCTGGCGAGCATAAGAATCCCACCACTCCGGCCACATCTTCCGGTGTCACCAGACGCCCGGCCGGGGTGTTGGCAGTAGCCCGCTCGATGACCTGAGGATTGCTGAGCGCCGCAAAATGCTTGAGCGCATCGGTCAAGACAATACCGGGAGCAACAGCGTTGACGATAATGTTCTTAGGCGCCAATTCCACCGCCAGGTAACGAGTGAGCGCTTCGAGGGCGGCTTTGCTTGCCCCTACGGCAATGTAATCGGGCAGGACGCGCTGTGAGCCGGGGCTGGTAATCGCCACCATGTGCCCGCCGCCGCGTTTTTCCATCAAAGGAACGGCTTTTTGGGCCGCAAAGAGGAAGGCGCGCGCGTTGACGTTCATCGTGTAATCCCACCCGCTCACCTTCTGCTGCATACCCGGGCGGTTGAATCCGGTGGCGGCATTGCTGATAAAGATATCCAGCCCCTCGAACGTTTCGGCGATGCGGGCAAACAATTTTTCAATCTCTTCGGGGTAGCCCACATTCGCCCGCACCAGTAGTGCCTGTTGCCCCAACGCCTTGACCTGCGCCGCAACCTCTTCGGCATGCTCCTGGTTACGTACAAAATTGATCACCACATCGGCGCCTCGCGCGGCAAAATAGAGGGCAATGGCTCGCCCAATCCCACGCCCCCCACCGGTGACCAGAACTACTTTACCCGTAAACGGCTTGGATTCCATGTTATGTTATCTCCCACGCTACTCAGAGACGATCATCGGAACGGGCTTGAACAATTTACGATCCAATTCATGGATGCGCGCCTCACCCAACGCGCGCAGTGCGAGTTCCACCCGCCGCGCATCTTCCCGCAGTCGTGGCACATCCACCCCCGAACAAGGGCGCTCGAACGCTTCCAAGTTCGCCTGCGCCCGGGTGAACATCTTCAGAGCCCCGGCGTAATTTCCCTGAAGGATGTGGTGATAGGCCACTCCCACCTGCAAGATTCCCTGATAGAGCGCTCGCTGAGGGCCACTGCTCTCACGCCAGGCTTGCTCCAAAGCCTCGTGGGCTTCAAAATACCGCCCCTCGGCAAAAAGGGTCAATCCCACTCGAGCCTGAGGGTGCAGTTCTTGCTGGCAAGGGTCTGAGAAATTCTCCAGCGAGAAGGCAGAGAAATCAAAACACATGGACAACTCCGCACACGGGGATCGAAGCGATTATAGCACAGCCGCGTTCTTAACAGATTATTGCTCTAACATTTACACCCCATTAAGCCACTGTTGAAGCCAAAGGTGGTTTTTAATCCTAGTTTTAGTATAAAATAAGAGCATCCCCCAACTTTAAACCCCAAAAGGAGGAAAAGAATATGAAAGCCCCCACATTGTCCCGCCTTTTCCGCTGGGTGAGTTTGCTCGTCCTGGTAGCCTTTCTGGCTGCTTGTGCGGGCACACCCACCGCCGCTCCCACCCAACCGCCGGCCTCATCCGGGAGTGAAAGCGGCGCACCGGCCGACCTGATCGCTGCCGCCAAGCAAGAGGGCATGCTGACCACTATCGCCCTGCCGCATGATTGGTGCAATTACGGTGAAGCCATTGAAACCTTCAAGCAAAAATACGGTCTCCAAGTCAATGAACTCAATCCCGATGCCAGTTCTGCTGAGGAAATTGAAGCCATCAAAGCCAATAAGGACAGCAAGGGTCCCCAAGCCCCGGATGTGATTGATGTCGGATACGCCTTTGGGCCTCAATTGGTGGAAGAGAAACTGGTCATGCCCTACAAAGTCTCCACCTGGGACACCATCCCCGACAATCTCAAGCATCCGGATGGTTACTGGTATGGGGATTACTACGGCGTTATGGCTTTTGAGGTCAACAAAGACGTCGTCAAAAACGTGCCCCAAGATTGGGCTGACCTGCTGAAGCCGGAATACAAGAATCAGGTAGCCTTGGCCGGCGACCCGCGACTCTCCGCCCAGGCGCAGATGAGCGTGTACGCCGCGGCCCTGGCCAACGGCGGCTCGCTGGATAACGTCCAGCCCGGCTTGGAATATTTCAAGAAATTAAACGAAGTGGGCAATTTTGTCCCGGTGATTGCCAAGCAATCCACCATTGCCAAGGGCGAAACCCCGGTGGTCTTCCGTTGGGACTACAATGCTCTGGCCGACAAGAAAGCCCTGGAAGGCAACCCCGAGATTGAAGTGGTCATCCCCAAGAGCGGCGTCATCGCAGGCGTTTACATCCAGGCGATCAGCGCGTATGCTCCCCATCCCAACGCCGCTAAGTTGTGGATGGAATTCCTCTACTCCGACGAGGGTCAATTGATCTGGCTCAAGGGCGGCTGCCACCCCATTCGCTTCGATGATCTGGTCAAACGCAACGCTATTCCGGCAGACTTGCTGGCCGAATTGCCCCCGGCGGAACTGTACGCCAAGGCCGTTTTCCCCACCATTGAGCAACTGAACGCGGCCAAAGCCTACATTGCCGAGAATTGGGATAAGGTCGTCGGCGCCGAAGTCAAGTAAAATTAACCCGATGAGCGAAATTCGTCCCCCCGTCACGACAATTCAATCCTCTTCGGGAGGGAGGGCTGCCGCAGTGCAGCCCTCCCCAGAATTGCCTTCGCGCCGCGCCCGTTCTGGCACGGGCTGGATGGTATGGATAGGTGTAGCCCCTTTCTTCATCTTTGCGGCTTTGTTCATGCTATTGCCCTCATTCTCACTATTGGTGGGCTCGTTCCGGGACACCCAGGGGCATTTCACCCTCGATAACATCCGCAGTTTATTTACCCCCTCGATCTTAAGCGCCTACTCGATCAGCATCCGCATCAGCCTAGCCACAGCCCTGGGTGGCGGGTTGTTCGGCTTCCTGCTGGCTTATGCGGTTACCTTGGGCGGCCTACCCCGTTGGGCACGGGATGCCCTGCTTACTTTCTCCGGCGTGGCTTCGAACTTTGCCGGTGTGCCCCTCGCGTTTGCCTTTGTTGCCACTCTTGGGCGCCTGGGCATGGTCACGGTATTGCTCAAAACCTTGGGGGTAGATATCTACGAGATTGGTTTTAACCTTTATTCGTTCTGGGGCTTAAGCCTGACTTACATGTACTTCCAGTTCCCTCTGATGGTTTTGATTATCGCCCCGGCCCTGGAAGGGCTTAAGCGCGAATGGCGCGAAGCCGCCGAGAATCTGGGCGCCAGCACCTGGGACTACTGGCGCATGGTCGCCCTGCCCATTCTGACCCCCTCCATCCTAGGCGCAATCATCTTGCTTTTTGGAAATGCCTTCGGTGCCTACGCTACCGCCCTCTCGCTCACCGGTGGATTGATTAACCTGATCACCATTCTCATCGGCGCTCAAATCATGGGAGATGTGCTCTATAACCCCGGGCTGGGGTATGCCCTTTCGTTCGGCATGATCGTTATCATGGCGCTCAATATGGCTATTTACTACGTGTTGCGACGGCGCAGTGAGCGCTGGTTGCGCCGCTAAAACCCCACGGAGGTTGATATGGACCGCAATGCCCATGCCCCCCTGCGCCAGCGCTTGCTCTCATGGTTCATCCTCTTTCTGGGCGGCCTCTACTTTTTTGTCCCCCTCATCGCGACCATAGATTTCTCGCTGCGGGCACGCAAAGGTGTTTTGAGTGCGCTGGCATATCAGCGCGTGCTCAGCGATCCCCGCTTTGCCAGTGCCTTCACCTTTTCACTTGAAATGGCACTGCTCACGGTGGTCGTGGGGGTCATTCTGGTCGTTCCCACAGCCTATTGGATCCGCCTGCGCCTGCCCCAACTCCGACCGGTTGTGGAATTTATCACCCTGATGCCGTTTGTCGTACCGGCCATTGTGTTGGTCTTTGGGCTGATTCGCGTCTTCAGCCGTCCCCCCTTTCTGTTGACTAACTCATTTACCGGCACGCAAATCCTGCTGGTGGCAGGATACGTGGTATTGGTGCTCCCTTATCTTTATCGTGCCGTAGATACCGGCTTGCAAGCCATAGATATCCGAACCTTGACCGAAGCCGCCCAGAGCCTAGGCGCCGGTTGGTGGGTTATTATTACCCAAATCATCTTTCCCAACCTGCGCAGTGCCATTCTCAGCGGTGCCTTTCTGACCATTACGATTGTCATGGGAGAATTGACCATGGCCAGTTTCCTGGTCGGGCTGAAGGCTTTTGGGCCCTACATGTCCCAGGTAGGACAGAATCGCGCCTATGAAGGCGCGGCATTAGCCGTCATCAGTTTTGCCCTCACCTGGGCGTTCACGATGCTCTTCCAATTTGTAGGACGGCGCGCCTTGGGCGGCGATCAAGCGTTCGGTGCGCGTTAAATTCTTATGTGGTGAAGGGAGATATGGCCTATCTGAGTCTGCAAAACCTCTCCAAACGCTTTGGGCCAACTCTGGCCGTTCGGGACTTCAACCTGGAGGTAGAGCGCGGGGAATTTGTATCCTTCTTGGGCCCGAGCGGCTGTGGTAAAACCACCACCCTACGCATGATCGCCGGTTTTGAACTGCCTACCAGCGGCAGAATCATCCTGGACGGCAGTGACATTACCACCCTGCCCCCTAATCGCCGCCACATTGGCATGGTATTTCAATCGTATGCTCTTTTCCCAAATCTCACCGTGGCCGATAATATCGCTTTCGGGCTTAAAGTGGCCAAGCGCCCGCCGGAAGAGATCCGCAAGACCGTCAGCGAAATGCTCGACTTGATTCGCTTAACCGGCTTTGAAAACCGCTACCCTTACCAACTCTCGGGTGGACAGCAACAGCGGGTGGCGCTGGCGCGCGCGTTGGCCATCCGCCCGCGCGTCTTACTGCTTGACGAACCCCTTTCGGCACTGGACGCCAAAATTCGTGTCGAACTACGCGCCGAGATCCGCCGCATTCAGCAAACTTTGGGCATCACTGCCATCTACGTCACCCACGACCAGGAAGAGGCGCTCTCGCTTTCGGACCGCGTTGTAGTCATGTATGAGGGACGGATCGAGCAGGTTGGCACCCCCTTTGAGGTCTATAACTACCCCAAAACCCGCTTTGTGGCCTCGTTCATCGGGCAACTCAATCTCATTCCGGTAATCGTCGAAGATCCGCAACAGGGCAAGGTGCGCTTTGACAACAACGTGTTACAGGTCGAACCTCTACCCCACCTCAGCCGCGGACAGGCTGTCACCTTAGCCCTACGCCCAGAAGAGATGAACCTCGGCGAGGTCGAAGGCCGCAATCATGTACGGGGGCGTGTCCTGGATGTAATGTTCCTCGGTGCCATTGTGCGCGTGCGGGTGGATTTGCAAGGGCGCGAGGTCTTGGCAGATCTCTTCAATGAGCGGCAACTGGCCCTGCCCCGCCCCGGTGACCAGGTGATCATTAACTTCCCTCCCCATGCCTGTTGGATTATCAACGAAGCCTAATCCTACCCGGCATATTACGACCCACGACCCGGCTGCGCCAAAGGCCGGGTCGTTGCTTTTTTACCCCTGATTCATATAGAACGCTGATGTTTTGTTTGCCAAATTCCTATACAGCGCGCATAAGATAAAAGCATCCAACGTCTGGAAAGACGGAACAGCCTTACGGTTACAGGAGGTTAATCATGATGATGTATATGCGCATGCCCTACGGTCGCTGGATGATGCGGCGCTGGCTAGACCGCGCGCTCAATGAGGAGTGGCCCGAAGAATCACCCACGGTCTGGGTGCCGGTGGATGTTCGCGCCAATGACGAGGGATACGAAATCACGGCACTGGTGCCCGGCGTGAAACCCGAAGAACTTCAAATCCAGATCCAGGATAATACGGTAACCCTGCAGGGCGAACTCAAAGCCGAGCACGACGAAAAAGCCACTTACATCCTCCAAGAACGCCCGCGCGGTCGCTTCATGCGGGTGATTCACTTGCCGGATGAACTGGATTCCGCCGCTGCCGATGCCAGCCTCAAGGACGGCGTGTTGACCCTGCGCGTGCCCAAAGCCGCCGCGGCACGTCCGCGCACGATCAAGGTTGTTGCGCGCTAATCTACCGCCATGTCCTGCCTTGCTCCCACAGGTATCTGTGGGAGTTTTTGTTTTTTGGGTCGGTTAGTCCCTTACACTCATGACGCGGAGGTAGCAAGTATAATTACCTCATATGGAATCAACTGCGCTTGACCATTGGTTGAGTGATCTAAACCTCCCCACCTGGCGGTATTACGAGGAAGTGGGATCAACCAACGATATCGCTTTAGCCTGGTTGGATCGGGATGCGCCGGATAGCGCTTTAGTGGTAGCAGGGCACCAAACTCACGGGCGGGGGCGGTTGGGCCGCACCTGGATCAGCGTGCCTGAAGCAGGGTTAGCGTTCACCCTCATTGTGCGGCCTAACGCGCAGTCGCCGTTCCCGGTTGAACGTCTAACGGCATTGGGTGCGCTGGCCGTCACCCAGGCGTTCAAGGCTGGTTTCGGGGTGGACGCCCACATCAAATGGCCGAACGACGTGCTAATTGCCGGACGCAAAGTGTGTGGCATTCTGGTTGAACTGGCCTGGCAGGAAGAGCAGTTGCAAGGGGCAGTGGTAGGTATCGGGATCAACGTAGGACGTGCCGCCGTGCCCCCAGCCGAGGGACTGCACTATCCGGCAACCAGTCTGGAAGAAGCCTTAGGACATCCCATAAACCGTTGGGAGGTGCTCCGGCGCGTCCTTGAAGCCTTTTTGGCTTGGCGTTCCCGTTTGACCGATCCTGAATTCATGGCCGCCTGGGAGCAACACCTGGCATTTCGCGGCAAGTGGGTACAGGCCAGTGACGGACTCAATCCTCCCCTGGTCGGACGGGTAGAGGGATTAAGCCCAGAAGGACATCTTCGCTTGCGGTTAGAAGACGGCTCTGAATATCGGCTGAGTGCAGGGGAGATTCGACCTCTTCCTGCGCCGTTTGCCGAATCCTCAGGAGGTGAGGATGCTTGACGACTTACGCAGTTCAATTGACGTATCGTTTTCCGAAGAAGAGCCCAAGCCTTCGACGCCGCGCCGGCGACGTCGGCGGCGCGAGTTCCTAGGGATGACGGCCGCCCAGCGCTTTGTGCTCTCGCTTCTGCTGTTCCTGATGACCGTCGTGCTCGGCATGCTGTGCCTGGTGGTCACCGGGCGGATGATGTTGTTCTAGTCACCCACCCGCACGCAGATCAACAGCGGCAATACGTGCCACCGAGGCTACGGTATCACCCTTATCCAGTTCCATCAGGCGCACCCCGCGGGCTACGCGCGTCATGCGCCGGATATCCTTCACCTTAAGCCGCAGCATCACACCGCCGGCTGAGATGAGCGTGATTTCATCGTCTTCCTGCACCACCCGCGCCGCCGCCACCACGCCGCTGGTCTTCAATGAAGCCGCTGGCAAAGCCGCCACACCGGATTTGGCGCGCGAGTGTCGTGGAAAATCTTTAAGCGCGGTGCGCTTTCCATACCCCTGTTCGGTGACAATCAGCAAATCGGCGTTCGGATGTACCACATCCATGGAAGCCACGCGGTCACCGGCCTGTAACTTGATCGCAATCACTCCGGCTGCTTGACGTCCCATCGGACGCACCTCTTCCTCTTTGAAGCGCAAGGCCTGGCCTTTTGCCGTTACCAGGATTAACTCATCCTTGCCGCTGGTTAGATGCACCCAGCCGAGTTCGTCACCTTCTTCCAACGTTATCGCAATCAATCCAGAGGCGCGAACGTTGGCAAATTCTTCCAAAGCCACCCGCTTAATCTTGCCGCGCACCGTGGTCATGGTGCAGTACTGCGCCGCCGCAAAATCCGGCACGGCTACCGCCGCCGTGATGCGCTCACCGCTGTCCAGCGAGAGCACATTGGTAATCGGCAAGCCGCGGTCGGTGCGGCCAGCATCGGGGATTTGATAGACCTTCTCGGCATAAACCTTGCCGCGGTCGGAGAAGAAGAGGATGGTGTGCAGGGTGCGGGCGGCCAACAGCATCAGGGTTTCATCCTCGTCTTTCAAGGATTGACCGGTAACGCCGCGCCCGCCGCGGTTCTGGGTGCGAAATACCGAGGGCGAAACCCGCTTGATGTAATTCTTCTGCGTCAGGATGATCAAAACCGGCTCATCCTGCACCAAATCTTCTTCCTCAAAGTCCTCTTTTTCACCGACCACAATGCGCGTGCGGCGCTGGTCGCCGTACTTCTCGGTCAGTTCCTGCAAATCGGTTTTGATCGCCTTGAGCACTTTCTTGGGTGAGGCGAGCAAGTCCTCTAATGCCGCAATTTGTTTGAGCAGAGCCTTGTGTTCATCCTCGATCTTCTTGCGCTCCAGCGCAGCCAGACGGCGCAAGGGCATTTCCAGGATCGCCTGCGCCTGGGCTTCGCTGAGTTTGAAACGGGTCATCAGGCGCTTACGGGCGACATCGGCATCCGACGACTGGCGGATGAGTTGGATGACCTCATCCAGATTAGCCAGCGCAATCAATAAACCCTCTAAGATGTGCGCGCGCTGACGCGCCTTTTCCAATTCAAAGCGCGAGCGGCGAACGATCACCTCACGCCGGTGCTCAATGTAGATTTGCAAGGCACGCTTGAGCGAAAGCACCCGCGGCTCGTTATCCACCAGCGCCAGCAGATGTGCCCCAAAGGTGATTTGCAAGGGAGTAAACTTATACAACTGGTTGAGCACTTTGCGCGGTTGCGCCCCACGCTTAAGTTCGATGACGATGCTCATGCCGCGCCGATCCGATTCATCGCGCAAATCGGCAATGGCGTCAATACGCCCCTCGCGCACCAGTTCGGCGATGCGCTCGATCAGGCTGGCCTTGTTAACCTGGAAAGGAATCTCGGTGATGACAATGGCATAGCGCCCACCGCGAATCTCTTCGATATGCGCCTGCCCGCGCACCGTCAGCCGCGCCCGCCCGGTTGAATACATCTGGCGGATCGCTTCCTGCCCCACGATGACCCCACCGGTAGGAAAATCCGGCCCGGGTAGGTATTTCATCAAGTCATCTACGGTGATCTCGTCAATCTGATCATAGTGATCAATGACATAGGCGATGGCCGCGCTCAACTCATTCAGATTGTGCGGCGGGATGTTGGTCGCCATGCCTACCGCAATCCCAGATGCACCGTTAAGCAGTAAATTGGGCAGGCGCGCCGGTAAAACCACCGGCTCTTTGAGCGAACCATCGAAGTTATCGGTGAAGTCCACCGTGTCTTTGTCAATATCGGCCAGCATTTCTTCGGCCAGAGCATTTAGGCGCGCCTCGGTATAGCGCATGGCCGCCGGGGCATCGCCGTCCACCGAGCCAAAGTTGCCCTGACCATCTACCAGCGGATAGCGCATCGAGAAGTCCTGCGCCATGCGCGCCATGGCATCATACACCGCCATGTCGCCGTGCGGGTGATACTTACCCAACACTTCACCCACGATACGGGCGGATTTTTTATACGGGGCATTCGAACGCAAGCCCAATTCATGCATGGCGTAGAGGATGCGGCGATGTACCGGCTTGAGGCCATCGCGCGCATCGGGCAGTGCCCGTGCCACAATAACGCTCATGGCGTAATCGAGGTACGCCGAGCGCATCTGTTCATCTATGTCTACCGGAAAGACAGTACCAACTTCCATGACCTTTTCTCATCCCAAAAAGTGAACCCGATTTCAGGCAACACTAGGATTATACCGCACCCTGGCACAAAGCCGGGGCGGCAAAAAGGTCTCCCGCGGGTAGATGCTCACGAGAGACCTTCGCCTTAACGACCCTATGCTCTAGAATGCGTTCAACCTTCCAACACCCGCCGGAAGAACTCCGGCAGTGCAAAGGCGGCGCGGTGCACGTCGGGGTTGAGGTAATTCATCCGTCCGGGCGGATAGGGTTTGTTCAAACCGTTTGTCCAGGGCACATCGGACATATACATGAACCCAATCCCGCCGCCGGGGTAGGTCGGTACTAGGGTGTAGTAATATGCCGGGGCGCGGAAGAGCGTCTTGGCAAAGCGGTAGATGTCGCGAATCAATGCCTGATCGAAGAACATCTGCTCGCTTTGGATCGCGATCGCACCGCCCGGGTTGAGCGCTGCCGCCAAACGGCGGAAGAAATCCGGGCTGAACAATTTCTCCGCCGGCCCAATGGGATCGGTGGTATCTGAGACGATTACGTCGAATTTGTAGGGTGGATTCTCCAAATAGGTGAAAGCATCCTGGAAGACCACCTCGGCTCGTGGATCACGGTAAGGATCGCCAAAGGCCGGGAAGTGTTCGCGGCACACTTCCACCACGCGCCGATCCAATTCACACACCACGGCCCGTTCCACCGAGGGGTAACGCAAGACCTGTTGCAGGCTGCCACCGTCACCGCCACCCACAATCAGCACCGTGCGCGGGTTATCCACCGCCAGCATCGGCACATGGGTGATCATTTCGTGGTAGCCGGCGTTATCATACTCGGTGAGTTGGATGATCCCATCCAGAATAAGCACCTTGCCGAAAAACTCGGCTTCTACCACCTGAAGGTGCTGGTAGGGCGTTTGCTCGTCTACCAGCACCTGCTTGACCCGCAATGACTGGCGGTAGAACGAATGGAGTTGCTCGGTAATCCAGGTCTCAGCCACGGTTGATGAACACTCCGCTGAATTTTTTCGCGCGGAAGGTTTCCACGCAAAAACGGGTTGCAACCTCTGGATCAAATTCTTTGCATGAGAAGATGTCCAGGTAGGCCGCGTTGGACTGATTGGCGAAGTGCCCGGTGATGTTGCTGGTCTCAATGAGTTGCACCAAAGAGTAACCGGTAACACGCGGATCTTCGCCAAAATTGACGATCAGAGGCTCACCAAAGCGGCGCATGTGGATCAAATCACACAGGTCAATGACAAACTGCCGGATGACCTCCGCCGAGGTGATGCGCTCCGGATCGCATTCATACAGGTTCAACACCAGATGCCAGCCCCACGGCTTTTCACCCGTGGCAGGCATGCCGGGCTCTTCCATGATGTAACGCACCAGAGTGGGGGATTCCAATGAAGCGTTCATGCTGGGCACTCCTCCCGGCAGACCGCAGTGCGGCTGACCACACGGATTTGGGCGTCTTGCGCCCCGAACAGGCTAATCAGTTTGTCCACCAATGGCTTGATATCAAGGTCCAGGTTACAGGTGAACAGGTCGATAGCGCAGTAACCATATTCCGGCCACGCATGCAAACTCGCATGGGACTCGGCCAACAAGAGGAAACAAGTGAAACCATGCGGGCTGAAAGGATAGTAGCCCTCGCTGACAATGGTTAACCCACTATCTCTCACTGCCTGGAAGAACAAATCGCGGGAACGCTCGCTGTCGTAGAGCAGTTCTCGGTTGCAGTTTGAGAGATCACAAATATAGTGTTCCCCCAAGCGCAGCTGCCCGTCCAACTGTCCATAAACCTCCTTCTTTTTGGGATAGATGTGCTGCAACGTTCGGGGTGGTCAGCCAGCAGGTACCTCCACGCTCCCGGCAAGGCAGATAAAAGATAGAGGGGGCCTCAGCAGGTCGAGAACCCACCAAAACCCCTTCCCCTTGCCCCGCCGCTGCCCGAGCGGGGAGTGGGCAGCAGTGAGGTGAAATCACCCCTTATCGTCTGCAGTCAGAGGTTTATTTTCAACGATTTTGCCCAAAATGTCAATATTTTGGGGGCAATTTTTCACGGATTTAACCTTACCCTAACCCTTTGTTTGATTTTTCTTAATCAGAACTGGTTAAAATCAAACTACATGGTGAGGAATTCAAGGTTATGACCACCAAAAAACGTGTTCTCTTCCTGTGCACCGGTAATTCTGCCCGCAGCCAAATGGCCGAGGCACTTTTGCGCCATTATGGCGGCGATTGGTTCGAAGTCTACAGCGCCGGCATCGAACCCAAGGGGGTCAATCCGTTTGCCCTGCAAGTCTTGGCCGAACTCGGCATTGATGCGAGCCATCAGACGTCCAAGTCCTTAGATATATACCGAGGAAAAATGACGTTCGATTACCTGATTACAGTGTGCGCCGACGCTGAAAAGAACTGTCCTTTCTTCCCCGGGCAGGGCATCCGATTACATTGGCCGTTTGAAGATCCGGCAGCGTTTGAAGGCGAAGATGAGGCCAAGCGGGCGAAATTCCGCCAGATTCGGGATCAGATTGCCGCCCGCATCCGGGCCTGGTTGGATGAATTGGGGCTCCCGGCTTATCCTCCCTAATCTTCTCACTATCTAAATTCCCACCGCCAAGGGCTCGACAGGCCCGCGTTTGCCACCCCAAATCGTGGTAAACTTACACTGCGAGATCCTATTGGTAGTGAGAGAGGCAGATCAAGATGCCGGTTATCTATCCTTTTACAGCCATTGTGGGTCAGGAGCAGATGAAACGTGCCCTGATCCTGAACGCCATTGACCCGCGCATCGGCGGGGTTTTGATTCGCGGCGAACGCGGTACTGCCAAATCCACGGCGGCGCGTGCCTTGGCGGCGCTATTACCGCATATCAAGGTCATTGCGGACTGCCGCTTTGGGTGCGACCCCGATACACCTGCTACCTGGTGCACCGAATGCCGCGAACGTGCCGCCCGAGGCGAGAATCTCCCGGTGACCACTCGCCCCATCCCGTTCGTCAACCTGCCCATCTCGGCCACCGAGGACCGCGTGGTGGGGACCCTGGATATTGAAAAAGCCATTCAGAAGGGCGAACGCCACTTTGAGCCCGGGGTTTTGGCCGCCGCCAACCGCGGCTTGCTTTACATTGACGAAGTGAACTTGCTCGACGATCACGTCGTGGATATTCTGCTCGATTCCGCCGCCATGGGTGTAAACATCATCGAACGTGAGGGCATCTCGTTCAGCCATCCCGCGCGCTTCATCTTGGTGGGCACCATGAACCCCGAGGAAGGGGAACTGCGCCCGCAGTTGCTCGACCGCTTTGCCCTCTCGGTCGAGATTCGGGGCATTCGCGATCCACGCGAGCGGGTGCTGATCATTGAACGCAACCTGGCCTTTGAAGCCAACCCCGAAGCCTTCCGCCAGGAATGGTTGCCCAAAGAACAGGAACTCTCGCGCCAAATTGAGCAGGCGCGTCAACTATTGCCCAAGGTGACCTATACCTCGCGCGATCTGCTCTCCATCGCTTCGTTGACCGCTTCTCTTAATGTGGATGGTCACCGCGCCGATATGGTTATTCTCAAAGCCGCGCGTGCACACGCTGCCTTCGAAGGCCGCACCAGCGTAACCGGACGCGATATCGCCTTGGCCGCCGAACTCGCACTGCCGCATCGGCTCAAACGCGCTCCCTTCCAACAGGCCGAAATGACCATGGAAGAACTGCAGGACCGCATCGAGCAACTGCAAGGCGCCAGCAGTACCGGCAAACACACCGAGCCGGTGCCCACCCGTGAGGAAGAAGCCGCCCGGCAAAAAAAAATTTAACTGACCAGACTCTTAGTCAAGAGACGCAAGAGCAGGCTCCACCTCAACCCACCCAGCGCGAGGACATCTTCCGCCAGGATAGCGCTATGTGGTGGGATGGCGGCCAGGTGGTCCAAGCCACACCGCCCTTCGAACCACGTCGCTTGGATACCCCGCTGGACAAGATAATGCGCCGCTTTGCCGGCCGCCGCTCGCGCACCCGCACCGAGCGCAAGCGCGGGCGCTACATCCAGGCTCGTCCTGCTCAGGGTCCGACGGATGATCTGGCTTTTGATGCCACCCTGCGCGCCGCGGCACCGTTCCAGAAGGAACGCAGTGAGGAACGGCGCCACCTGGCCTTCGCCATCCACCGCAGTGATCTCATGCGCAAAGTGCGGGTACGCCGTGCCGCCAACCTGATCCTCTTCGTGGTAGATGCTTCCTGGTCTATGGCCGTGGCCGAGCGCATGCAAGCCACTAAGGGTGCCATCCTCTCCCTGCTTAACGACGCTTATCAGCGGCGCGATCGTGTCGGCTTGATTGTCTTCCAGAAAGATCGCGCCACACTGGTATTACCCCCGACGAACTCGGTCACTTTAGCACAGACCGCGTTGGCCGATATTCCGGTTGGGGGCAAGACCCCCCTCTCCGCCGGGCTCAAATTGGCCTTAGAAGTGCTACAACGCGAACGCCTACGCCATCCCGACGTCATGCCGCTTTTGATCGTGCTCACCGATGGAGCAGGTAACGTCTCGATCAGCCACCTCCCGCCTTTGGAAGAAGCCTATCTCTATGCCGATGAAATCGCCCGTGAAGGGGTGCACAGCATCGTTATCAATATGGAGCACATGGCTTTCGACCAGGGGTTAGCCCAAGCCTTAGCCGACCACCTCAAAGCCCCCTGTTACACGGCGGGTGAAATCCGCGCCGAGAGTCTCTATTACACCGTGCGCCAGGAACTGAACACACGCACCCCACCCGCAACCCTAGAAGATCGCCGCTAAACGGCATGCGCCAACCCGGCGTTCGATATTCGGGGTAGAATTGAAAGTATGAAGACCACAACCACCCTTCACATTCCCATGTCGTCGCCGGATCTAACCGACCTGGAACGCGAAGCCGTTGCCCGGGTACTGAGCACCCCCAACTTAAGCATGGGGGATCAAATCGAAGCCTTTGAAGCCGCTTTTTGTCGTTACCTTGGCGCCAAGCACGCGATTGGCGTCAACTCCGGCACTGCGGCTCTGCATTTATGTGTTTTGGCCGCCGGCGTTGAACCGGGTGATTTTGTGCTCACCACGCCCTTCTCTTTTGTGGCATCTACCAACGTGATCCTCTATGCCGATGCCGTGCCGGTGTTCGTGGATGTGGATCCACAAACCGGCAACCTAGACCTCCGGCAGGCGGCGCAGGCAGTGCATGACCTGGCCACAGGTGGAAAAGCGGCTCAACGCTGGTTACCGCGCCGCGGCCAAGGACGGCATCGTGGGCAACTGAAAGCCATTCTGGCCGTGGACGTCTTCGGCCAACCTGCGGATTGGGATGTCCTGCGCGAACTGGCGGACCAATACCATCTGAAACTGATCGAAGATTCTTGCGAAGCCCTCGGCGCCGAATACAAAGGGCGCAAAACCGGCGTTTTGGGCGATTACGGCACATTTGGCTTCTACCCTAACAAACAAATCACTACCGGTGAAGGGGGGATGATCGTCACCAACAATGACGAAGCCGCGGCGTTGATGCGGGCTCTGCGCAACCAGGGACGCGCCCCCGGTGATACTTGGTTACAACACACCTATCTGGGCTATAACTACCGCCTGGACGAACTCAGCGCCGCGCTGGGTCTGGCCCAGATGCAACGGCTAGAGGAACTTCTGCGCCGGCGCGAACAGGTCGCCGCTTGGTATAACCAGCGACTCAAAGCCCTCGATGGGGTTGAAATCCCTTATGTCGCTCCCTCAACCACGCGGATGTCTTGGTTTGTCTATGTCATCCGCCTGGCGGCAGGCATAGACCGTGGACAGGTGGCGGCCCGCCTGGCCGAGTATGGGGTGCCGGTGCGTCCATACTTCTTACCCATCCACCTTCAGCCGTATATGCAAGAGCGCTTTGGCTATCGCCGCGGCGACTACCCGGTCACCGAAGACCTGGGGGAACGCGGCTTAGCCTTACCCTTCTCCGGGGTCATGTCCGAAGAACAGGTAGATTACGTTTGCCATGCCTTGCAGCAGGTCTTGAAATCGTTCTGATGGAAGAAAGTTCTCTCTGGATCTTTCACCCCCCGCGGCAACGCGGCACCTGGATTAACGGGTTAGCCCTGATCGTAAGCCTGTCCGTGCTGGGGGTGGCGCTGGTCCAATTGACCGAACAGCGCCCCGGTCCACGCTGGTTGTTGTGGTTGGTTTTGGCCATTATCGGGGGCATCGCCAGCCTAGGGATCGGCTACCGCCTGGTAGCGCTCTGGCGCGCAACTTATTCCATTGACCGCGATGGTTTACGTCTGCGATGGGGGCTACGGGTTGAGCATGTACCCCTGGATGCCATTGAGTGGATTCGCCCCGCCGATGAGACGGGGTTTCCTTTGCCCCTCCCTCCGCTAGCCTGGCCAGGGGCCATCTTGGGCAGCCGCAGTGTGCCCGAATTGGGCGAAATCGAATTCCTGGCCTCAGAAACCACCACTCTGCTTCTCGTGGCTACCCCACAGCGCGTGTTCGCCATCTCACCCGCCGAGCCGCGCGCCTTTGTGCGTGCCTTTCGCCAAGCCCTGGAAATGGGCAGTCTCAACCCACTCCCGCCTTACTCGGCCCGCCCGGTAGCCTTCGTTGCTCACCTATGGCAGGACAAGATCGCTCGCGCCATGCTGATCGGCGGCGTCCTTCTCCTCTTGGGGTTGCTCAGCCTGGCCAGTCTGTTGGCCGCTTCGCGCACAACCATCCTCATGGGTTACACCCCCCCACCCCAACCTTCAACACCCTTACCGGCTCAGCGCTTGATGTTGCTCCCTATCGTGGGCGGGCTCACCTACGGTAGCGGCTTGATCCTGGGACTCTACTTCTACCGCCAAAAAGAAGCACAGACCAAGTCATATTTGCTCTGGGGCGGGGGGGATTTAGCGTTGATCTTGCTTATCGTCGCCTGCTTAATAGCCGGTTTGGGATGAACAAGGCCTGAGATAAGATCTGGAGCACAGTTGTACTGAAGAAAGGAAGTGATGGCTATACCCGTGATAAACCCGTTGCAACTTGGTCTGGGATTGGGCTTGGCGCTCATCGTCAGCCTGCTGGCTTATCGCCTGGATAGCCTGAGCGAGAGCGGCGCCATCGCCGCAACCTGCTTAGGCGGCCTCGTCTTCGGTTTAGGGGGCTTGCCCTGGGCGGCCCTACTCTTGGGGTTCTTCATCACTTCAACCTTTTTCTCGCGCCTGGCGCGGGCACGCAAGGCCATCCTAGGGGAAAAGTACGCCAAGGACGACCGCCGGGATGCCTGGCAGGTATTGGCCAACGGCGGGGTAGCCGCGCTGGCGGTGATCTGGCAGACCGCACAGCCGGCCTCCCCGCTCCCTTGGCTGGTCGGCGCTGCCGCCTTAGCGGCGGCCAACGCCGATACGTGGGCAACCGAATTGGGCGTCCTCTCTTCCCAATCCCCCCGGCGCATCTTGGGGGGTGAGCGCGTTGAACCGGGCAGCGCGGGCGGTGTCACCACCCTGGGCACTCTGGCCGCCCTGTGCGGGGCGATGTGGATTGCCCTGTTGGCCGCGCTGTTTCCACCACCCTTACTGCGCCCTCAATTTTCCGTCCTGGCCGTACTGCTTATCGTCACCCTGAGCGGGCTTATGGGCAGTTTGGTGGACTCATTCTTGGGCGCCGGTGTTCAGGTCATGTATTACTGCCCTTCCTGCCGCAAGGAAACGGAGCGCCACCCACAACATCGCTGTGGCAGTACCACCACTTATCTGCGGGGCTGGCGCTGGTTGAACAATGATGGCGTGAACGCCATCTGCACCCTCAGCGCGGCATTGCTGGCCGGAATGATGGGGAACGTTTTGATCCCAACGCCATCCTTGCCCTCGGCAGCCCTGGTCACACCCCAACCGGTAGGGCTCTCCCTCACCAGTCCGGCCTTCTCGGCGGGAGACATGATCCCCTCTCAATACACCTGTGAGAGTGCCGACCGTTCCCCGGCACTGACCTGGGAAGTAACTGCGCCCGAGGTGGCCAGTTATGCATTGATCATGGACGACCCGGATGCTCCCTTGGGCACGTTCACCCACTGGGTGCTCTACAACATTCCCGCCGAGCGGCGAGACTTACCCGAGGGAATCCCCAATCAAGAGACCGTGCCGGGAATCGGCACCCAGGGACGGAACGACTTTGGGCGCGTGGGGTATGGTGGCCCGTGTCCCCCTCCGGGCAAGTCCCACCGCTATCGCTTCACCCTTTACGCACTGAATCTACCCCCGACCCTGCCTACAGGCTTGGATAAAAGCACATTACTCCAGACCATCAACAACCATGTGCTCGTTTCCGCCACTTTGGAAGGGCTTTACGGGCGATAAAACGAACGATGTGACAAACCTCACACCTTCGACCGCCGTTTGTCACTCCAGAAAGTCCCCAGAATCCTTATAAACGTCACCCGGCACAAGGGCGATCACTCTATCTTTTTCACTATCGGGGAGCCGACCTAGCCCCGTATAATAATCTTGCCAACCTTGTAATGGGAGAGAGGACAACCATGCCGGAAGAAGATCCGCGTATCTTGGAACTGCGGGCTATGCGGGAGAAGGTGCGCCTGGCCGGGGGGGAAGAGCGCATCGCCCGCCAACATGCCCGAGGAAAACTCACCGCCCGCGAACGGATTGAACTGCTCTTTGATCCGGGCACCTTCCACGAACTCGAACCTTATGTCCAGCAACGGGATGATGTCCTAACCGGCCAAGCGGATAAGACCTTCGGCGATGGCGTCATTACCGGCTTTGGCCAAATTGAGGGGCGCGTGGTCTACGCCTATGCTCAAGATTTCACGGTGCAGGGCGGCTCGCTGGGCGAAATGCATGGGCATAAAATCGCGCGGGTGATGGATTTAGCCGCCGCTGCCGGCGCGCCGATCGTGGGACTGATTGACTCCGGCGGTGCACGCATTCAGGAAGGGGTGCGCAGCCTGGGAGGCTACGCCCAAGTCTTCTTGCGCAACGCCCGCTATTCCGGCGTGATCCCCCAAATCAGCCTGATCATGGGGCCGTGTGCCGGCGGCGCCTCCTACTCGCCCGCCGTCACCGACCTGATCATCATGGTGGAAAAACAATCCTACATGTTCCTCACCGGGCCGGACGTTATAAAAGCCGTGACCGGCGAGGTGGTGGATTTTGAAACCCTGGGCGGGGCTGACGTGCATTTGGGCATCAGCGGGCTGGCCCATCTCAAAGCCGCCAACGATCAAGAGGCTATTGCCCTCTGCCGCCGCGTGCTTTCCTACTTGCCCGCCAACAGCATGGAAAATCCGCCTTACCGCCCACCCGAGGACGACCCCAGCCGTATGGATGACGCCCTCAATTCTCTCGTGCCTTTAGATCCTACCGTGCCTTACAGCATGCACGAAGTCATTGCCCGCGTTGTGGATCATGGCACGTTTATCGAACTGCAATCCACCTTCGCCCAGAATGCCATCATCGGCTTAGCCCGCTTGGGTGGGTATGTGGTCGGGATTGTGGCGCAGGAACCCTCGGTGATGGCCGGCGTGCTGGATATTGACTCTTCCGACAAGATTGCGCGCTTCGTCCGTTTCTGCGATGCGTTCAACATCCCACTGATCACGTTTGTGGATTCGCCCGGTTTTCTGCCCGGCACCGACCAAGAACACCGCGGTGTGATTCGGCACGGGGCCAAAGTCCTCTACGCCTATTCGGTTGCAACAGTGCCCAAGATCAGCGTCATTACCCGCAAAGCCTACGGTGGGGCATACGTGGTATTGAGTAGTAAATTCATGGGAGGCGATCTAGCCTACGCCTGGCCCAGCGCCGAAATCGCCGTGATGGGCCCTGAAGGTGCGGTGAACATCTTATTCCGTAAGCAAATTGAATCGGCTGCCGACCCGGCTCAGGAACGCACGCGCCTGGTGGAAGAGTATCGCCAGCGCTTTCTCACCCCCTATGCCGCAGCCAGCGCCGGTTATGTGGATGACGTGATTGAGCCGCGCGAGACCCGTCCAAAATTGATCGCCGCCCTGCAGGCGCTACGTGAAAAGAGCACCTCCCCTCTGCGCAAACACGGCAATCTCCCGCTCTAAGACCGAGGACTCGCCGCTATGGAGACCCCGTTGAGCCAAGGATTACTGATCACGCTGGTCGGCATGGGGCTGGTCTTTTTGGCCCTGATCTTATTATGGTTGCTGATGGACGTTATGGTGCGTCTGTTTACTGCAAAACACCATCCCACCGCCAGCGAGACCTCTGAAACTAGTCTGCCCGAACCCACCCCGCCCTCGGCTGAAAACGAGATTCAAGACCGCCGCCGACGCGCCGCGGCTGCCGCTGTGGCAATTGCGCTGGGCTTGCAATCTCACTACATTCCACCGGTTAAACCACCTTCTAGCGCCCCGACTCCCTGGCAAATGGCCGACCGCTTAAACCGCTTCAACCCTATTGATTATGCGCATATGCGCAAGCCGCGAGGTACTGCCCGATGAAATTCCGCATCAAGATAGACGATCAAGTTTTCAACGTCACGATTGAAGATCTCACCGCCCGCCCGATTCGCGTCACCGTGGACGGCGAGACCTTTGAGGTCTGGCCCGAGAGCGAATCCGAGGCATCCGCGGTCCCCGTCACTCTCCCGGCGCCCCCGCCGCCCCCATCCTCAGCGCCTTGCACACCAGCCCCGGCCAAACCCACTGCCGCCAATGGGCAAAGTAGTAAATACTGCGTCAAAGCGCCGCTTCCCGGCATTATCACCGCCATTGCCGTGCGCCCCGGAGACCAAGTACAACATGGGCAGGAATTGCTCACCCTCGAAGCCATGAAAATGAAGAACGCCATCCGCGCGACCCGCCCCGGCACCATCGCCGCCGTTCATGTCCATGTGGGGGATCAAGTTCAGCACGGTCAGATTCTGGTGGAATTTTCGGACTAAGGGAGCGCCTTATGGACTTCAGCGAACTGGTTGCCCAGATCGCGCGCGGATTTGCCGGGTTTACCTGGGGCAACGCGATCATGATCGCCGCCGGCCTGGGTTTGATGACCCTGGCCGTCGTTAAGGAATACGAACCGGTCCTGCTTTTGCCGATTGGGTTTGGGTGTGTGCTGGCAAATGTAGGGATGTCCACCCAACACGGCATCTTCAAGGTGCTTTATGATGCCGGCATTGCTTCCGAACTTTTCCCGCTGTTGATTTTCATCGGTGTCGGCGCCATGATTGACTTTCGCCCTCTGTTGGCAATGCCCCAGATGGCTTTGCTCGGCGCCGCCGGACAGTTCGGCATCTACGGCACGCTGTTGCTGGCTTTGGCGTTAGGCTTTCCGCTCAATCAGGCGGCTTCCATTGGTGTGATCGGCGCCATTGATGGACCAACTGCGATCTTTGTCACCACCAAATTAGCGCCCGAGATACTCGCCCCGGTGGCAGTGGCGGCGTATTCCTATATGAGCCTGATCCCGATCATTCAAGTCCCGGTGATGAAGTGGCTGACCACGCGCAAAGAGCGCTTGATCCGCATGGAATATGCCCCGCGCCCGGTTCCGCGCAGTGTGGTCATCGCCTTCCCCATTGCGGTGACCATCGCCGTGAGTCTCATTGCCCCAGATGCAGCCCCACTCATTGCTACCCTGATGCTGGGCAACCTATTGCGGGAAAGCGGCGTGGTCGAACGGCTGAGCAAAGCCGCCCAGAACGAAATTATCAATGTAGCAACGCTCTTTCTGGGCTTGACCATCGGTGCTACGATGACGGCACAATCCTTCCTCAATGCCCGCACGTTGATGATCTTAGGATTGGGCTTCTTGGCGTTCGTCTTAGATACGGTAGCCGGCTTGCTCTTCGGCAAGTTGATGGCTTTCGTCACCCGCGGCAAGATCAACCCCTTGATCGGGGCGTGCGGCATTAGCGCATTTCCCATGGCCGGGCGCCTGGCCGCTCAGGTGGCCAAAGAAGAAGATTTCGACAATTTCATCCTAATGCACGCCATGGGCGCCAATACCGCCGGGCAACTCGGCAGTGTCATTGCCGGTGGGTTGTTACTAGCGCTGACGCTGGGCTTTTTGCACTAAGACGGCGCTTTATCTACGGACGCCCATTAAGGTCTTGGCCGTTTAACTGCGCCGGATGAAGCACTTCAAGCGGGCGCGTATCCGGCTCGATATCCAGACGATAGCCAATACCGCGAATCGTCTTCAGGTAACGCGGATTGCGCGGATCGGCTTCAATGGCACGGCGCAACCACGAGATGTGAACATCTAGGGTGCGGGTATCACCCATGTATTGGGTCTCCCAAGCCTGGGTGAAGAGGGTTTCGCGATCCACCACCTGGCCGGGATGCTCCATCAGCAAGCGCAATAGGGTCACCAACCGTGGCGTCAAAGGTGATTGGCGATCCTCACAGCGCACAACCCGTTTTTCCAAATCCAGCGCAATCGGCCCGGCGCGTAAAACCTTGCGCGGTTCGTGAGGCAAAAAAGGCCGAATCCGATTGATGAGTTTTTGAAGTGTAAAGGGTAATTTGAGCACCACATTAGCGTCCGGGATGGGCTCATCGGATGCGTTTTCTTCCACGATTAGGACAATAGGAATATCGGGGGCACTTTTGCGCAATGTAGCACAAATGCGCCGCCCGCTGGTGCGCATAGAAGCCGCATCCACAATGATTAAGTGCGGCAAACTCTTGGCTAGGTAGGTAAGCGCTGCCGATCCATTGGCAACACACTCGACCAGGAATTTCTTTTTCGTCAACCCCCCCGCAAATGAGGTCCGGTCGGAGCGTTTGCCTTCAATTAACAAGATTTTGACTTCGCTTGACGACATCACCACCGTAATCTCTCAAGCGTAAGAATAGTAACCCGTCAAGATACCTGTGAAAACGCTAATCCGGATCGCCGGCACACATCTTCGGTCCGCGTCTCCCGGTTGGAGAATCCGCCGTGACCGTCCACGCCTTGCTGCGCGATAGATGGTTCAATAAAGCGAAGAATAAAAAATAAATCCTCAGAACAGCGCCTCATCGCATTCCAGGCATCACCTAACGGCTTTATGGCATTGAACCGGCTTAACCCGCAGAGCACCCACCCTATCGCCGGCGTTAATACCCAATTCTGTGCTGTAGGTGGGAGTCTACCTCTCAGTGTGAGATTTATTATACCAAGAGTCGGCTATCGCGCCACTTTTTAATGGGGATGAGTTTTTAAGTTTTATCCCGTTTTTATTCTCATATGCGTACCAAAGCCTGATCCAAATCCGCGATCAAATCTTCCACCTCTTCAATGCCCACCGAGAGGCGCACCAATCCATCGCTGATCCCGCTCTTGCGCCGATCTTCCGGTGTCATGGTCGCATGGGTCATGCTGGCCGGATGCTGGATCAAGGTATCCACACTGCCCAGGCTAACCGCCAGGGTCATCACCCGCACGCTGTTCAGCAACGCCTTACCGGCCTCCAACCCACCTGCCAGTTCAAACGCGATCATGCCACCGAACGCACTCATCTGCTTCTGCGCCAGCGCATAATCGGGATGCGAAGGCAGCCCCGGATAGTAAACCCGGGCTACCTTGGGATGCCCTTCGAGATAACGCGCCAGCGCAAGCGCGTTTTGACAATGTCGCTCCATGCGCAACGCAAACGTTCGCAATCCCAAATCGGCCAACCAGGCATCAAAAGGTGAGGGGGCTGGGCCTAACCAGGTATAGAGGCGGTGCAAATCGCCCTGCACCCAATCCACATGCCGGCTAACTACCACACCCCCCACGATGACCCCGTGCCCACCCAAGTATTTGGTCGTGGAATGGATGACGACATCTGCCCCCAGGGTAAGCGGGCGCTGACAATAGGGGGTAGCAAAGGTGTTATCTACAAAGAGCCAAGCCCCAAAACGATGGGCAATCTCGGCTACCGCGTGCAAATCCACCAAGGTGAGCGTCGGATTAGCGGGGGACTCGGCATAAGCCAGCCGCGCCTGAGGATGAGTCTGGAACGCCCTTTCCCATCCCTCTGGGCGTAGGTCATCCACCCAAACAACGCGAATGCCCCATTGAGTCGCAAACTGTTGCAAAAAAACGTAGGAAGCCGCGTACAGCGTCCGCTGGGCAATCACCGTATCCCCCGGACGCACACGGGCTAAGAGAGCAGTGGTGACCGCCGCCATGCCCGAGGCAAAGACCTGTGCAGCCACAATATCCTCCGGGGAAGAATCGGGAGCCGCCCGTAGGAGATCAAATCCCTCTAAAGCGGCATATTTTTGAGCCAGTAATTCGTGATTGGGATTGCTCAAGCGGGTGTAAATGTGGCCCTGTGCCTCACCCTTAAACAACGCCGCACCGGTATCCACATCCGGAAAACGGAAGGTTGACGTTTGATAAATGGGAAGCACATGAGCGCCATAAGGATCGTGGTGCTCCCCCCAATGATTGATCAGCGTGTTGAGACCCCAGGTGAAATTTTGCATGGTCATTGCCGCACCTCTTTGTGAAATCTATCTCGATTATATACGTTTTCGAGCCATTCCATTTCCAACACAAAATTGACACAACTTCTATAAAATGAAATTACCAGGCTATTGTACAATTAGGAAAATTGATCAGGAGGTATGGCGATGTTAGTCGGCGAACGCATGTCTCACCCGGTCATTACCGTTCCCCCCACCATGCCCGTACAAGATGCTCTTGCCCAAATGCGCCGCGACCGCGTCAGCCGCTATCCGGTGGTCAACTCGCGGGGCAAACTGGTCGGTATCGTTTCTAAACTCGATTTGATGAACGCCTCGCCCTCCAAAGCCACCACGCTGAGCGTTTGGGAGATCAATTATTTGCTGAGCAAAATCACGGTTGAACAGGTCATGACCACCAAAGTCATCACCGTTACCGAAGATACGCCCCTAGAAGAAGCCGCGCGCATTATGGCCGATAATAAAATTGGAGGACTACCGGTCATGCGCGGCGATCGGCTGGTGGGGATTATCACCGAAACAGATCTCTTCCGCATCTTCCTGGAAATGCTCGGAGCACGGATGCCGGGAGTGCGCCTGACGGTAGAACTGCGTGAAATGCCGGGCAAACTGCATGAATTAACCGGTGCCATCCAAGAGACCGGGGGCAACATTATTGCCTTAGGCACATTTTTAGGGGAATCCACCGAAACACGTCGGGTAACGGTCAAGGTCAGCGGAGTAGGCCTGGAGGATTTGCAAAAGGCGGTGCAGCCCGTGGTTGAGAAAGTTGTGGATATTCGCGAGATGAAACCTGTATAGTTCCGATTTGCCCGGCACCTTGCAGTTTCCTTACAGGTGCCGGGCCATCTCTCATTTTTAGGGTATATTTTCAGGTGGTGCGTCAGTCCGAGTTTCCCTACCTCGCCGATTGGATTGCCATCCTACTGCGATGGGTGATGCTCATTGCCGCCACGTTGGCGCTGGCCTTCAGCATTGGTGGCAACTGGGCTTTTGTGGTACTGATCGCCCTCGGTGTAGGTTGGAATCTGGCCTCATCCTCGCTCGCCATTAACAACCGCCGCCTGGTCTTCCACCGCCCAATCAACGTAACGGTAGATTTTCTAATTAGTTTGGGTATGTTCCTGGCCAGCGGGGGAGAACGTGGGCCCCTGTTCTGGATTGGCCTCTCGGCCCTGCTCTCAGGGGCGATTTACTATGAGTGGCGAGGCAGTCTGGGAGTCGCACTGGCGCTGAGCCTGCTTCAAGGCGGCGCTTATTATTCTCACAGCGGCGGGAGACTGGAAGATCTGCTGTATTTAGGGCGCACCGTGGCTTTTAACCTTCTCACCGGCGCGCTTTTGGGGGTATTGAGCACACGTCTGATTGGAGCGGTACGTAAGCGTTATCAAGCCCAACTCGCGCTCCGCCGCGAGGCCGAACGCAAAGCCCAACAGCGCGAACGGCGCCGCATCCAAACGTTTTATGACATGGTAGAAACCCTGGGCGGTACACTGAATCACCAGGTTGTCCTAGACGCTGCCCTCGATTTGAGCTTGGCCGCCCTAAGTGAAGAAGCCGATATTCAATCCTTGGTCAGCGTGGTCTTAATGTTCCGTGAGGAAGGGTTAGTCATCGGCACTGCCCGCGGCCTGCCCCCGGCAGATCAGAACATCGTCCTGCGCAATCACGAGGGCGCCCTGGCGGAGATTCTGCAACGTGGTGAGCCCCAGATCCTAACTCAGCCGGCACAGGACCCGCAGTTAGGCCGCCTGGTTGCCCTGCAAAACTGCCGCTCCGCCTATTGCCTGCCCTTGGTGCGCGGGATGCAGGTCTTTGGGGCAATGCTTTTTGCCCATCCCGAACCGAACTTCTTCACCCCGGATCGCCGCGAACTTCTGGAAATCATCAGTCATCAAGTCACCATTGCCCTCCAAAACGCGCGTCTATTCCAGCAACTGGAAGAAGAACGCCAGCGCTTGATCGAAACCACCGAAGAAGCCCACAAAAAACTGGCCCGCGATTTACATGATGGCCCCACTCAATCCATCTCTGCCATTGCGATGCGCTTGAGTATTTTGCGTAAGACCTTGGAAAAAAGCCACATCAACGGCCAAGTTGCCGAAGAACTCCAGCAAATTGAAGCCCTGGCCCGCCGCACCACAGAAGAGATTCGGCACATGCTGTTTACGCTGCGCCCGCTGATCCTGGAATCCGAAGGGCTCATTCCGGCTCTGAAGGTCATGTGCGAAAAAATGTGGGCACTGTACCAGCAGAAGGTAACCCTCGACGCCGACCCTGAGGTAGTTAAGCACCTGGATCCTAACCGCCAGACCATTGTCTTTTACATCATCGAAGAGGCGGTCAACAATGCACGCAAACACGCCGAGGCGAGCGAAATTCGCGTGCGCATTCGCTTTCTACCGCGGGAACAGGAAATTGCCTTTGTTGAAATCGCCGACAACGGCAAAGGCTTTGATCCTAAGGAGGTTGGCACGAATTACGAGCGCCGGGGCAGTCTGGGCATGGTCAACCTGCGCGAACGCACCGAACTGCTCAACGGCTTGCTCTATATTGACTCCGCGCCGGGCAAAGGCACCCGGGTCTATGTGGTCATTCCGTTGACCGATACGGCAGCCGAACGGCTCCACCGCGGACTTATCGGCACCCGCGAGCGGGCTTAGAGACCATTACGCTGGAAGGAGGCATGCCCCTGGCGAATACACTTCACTTCTTGCGGTTTGAAGGGGGCGGCCATCTTCATCCTTATCCAATTCTCCTCATCCACGGTGTCGGCCAAGATGCCAGCATCTGGCCACCGGCCTTGCGCCGCTTGTCGGGATTCCGCGTGTTGGCCGTTGACCTGCCCGGGCATGGCCGCTCCGCCGGCACAGGGTTGCAGATGGTAGAGGCTTACGCCCAACAGGTGATCGAACTCATGGCCAGCCTGAAAATACCCCGCGCGATCCTGGTCGGCACCTCATTGGGGGGAGCCATCGCTTTACATCTTGGCTTGGAATACCCCGATCTGGTGCAGGCCTTGGGCCTCATCAGTTGCTTCCCTTCCGTCACCCTCCCACCAGTCTGGCTCGAAGGCCTGGAAAACCCGCTAACACGCACCGCTGCTTTGCAAAACCTGGAACAACATCTCTTACCCCCGGGCACACCGCGTGCTGTCGCCGATACGGTAAAGAAAGCCTTGGCTCGTCAGCGCTCCGAGGTACGCTGTGCAGATTGGAAGGCGCTTTCCCGCTTTGATGCCCGTGAACGTTTGAAAAACCTACAAGTGCCGACATTGTGGATCTGTGGCGCCAAAGATCCACTGCTCTCTCCCTCATCATGGAGTCTTTTGCGCCACCTGGCCTCTAATCATCATAGCATCACGATTCTGCCGGGTGTCGGTCACTGGGCAATGTTAGAAAAACCCGCCGACATTAGCACGCTTCTGCGGGCCTTCCTCGCCCAAACCTTCACCGAAGACATCCCGGTGGCAAAGTCTCCCTTGCCCGAAGATGTGACTGCGCCCGATCACAACAACACAAGCATCTGAAGCCTTATAGGTATTCCTTTAATTGACGAGAGCGTCGCGGATGGCGCAGGCGGTGCAGGGCTTTGCTCTCAATCTGACGAATACGCTCACGGGTCAGACCGAATTTTTGCCCCACCTCTTCCAGGGTGTACGTATGCCCATTTTCAAGGCCAAAACGCAAACGCAAAATACGCGCTTCACGCGGCGGCAGAGTATCTAATACTGCTTCCACTTTCTCGCGCAAGAGTTTATCATACGCGCTCTGCATCGGCGAAGGGGTGTTTTGATCTTCCACGAACATCGCCAGTTCGGTATCTTCTTCGTCTTCCTCCACCGGGCTATCCAAAGAAAGCGGAAGCCACGAGACGCGCAACATCCAATCCACCTTCTCCGGTGGAACGTTGAGTTCTTCGGCCAGTTCAGTCTGCGTAGGCGCGCGTCCAAGCCGCTGTTCTAATTCGTGCGCCACACGGTATAAATTGCGAATGCGATCCACCATGTGCACCGGCACGCGAATCGTCCGTCCCTGGTCGGCGATGGCGCGCGTGATGGTCTGGCGAATCCACCACGTGGCATAGGTGGAGAAGCGAAAACCACGCTGATACTCGTATTTTTCCACCGCCTTCATCAAGCCCAGATTGCCTTCTTGGATCAGATCCAAAAACGGCACGCCGCGCCCGATATAACGCTTGGCAATCGAAACAACCAGACGCGTGTTGGCCTTAATAAGGTGTTCGCGCGCTTGGATGCCCTCCAGGACTTGCTGTTCGAGTTCCTGGCGCTGTTGGGGAGTGGCCTGACCGTTCAGATGTTCCAGGATACGCCGCGCCTGCCGTCCACGTTCGATCCGCTGGGCCAATTCCCGTTCTTCCTCCGCCGTCAACAACGGCACGCGCGCCATTTCTTTAAGGTATAAGCCCACCGTATCATCGCTGGTGATCCAATCCATATCCAGCGGCACATCGGCGGCCTCGGCAGACTCAAAGAGCGCTTCGCCGTCCAGGGCATCGCTCTCGCGGTCAAAGAATTCGACCCCCTGACGCCGCAGTATCGCCAAGAGATTTTCCAGGCGTTCGGCATCTTGTTCCAGTTCAGGGCATACTTCGAGCAAATCTTCGGTCGTTAAAAACCCCTGGACTTCGGCCTTTTCCAGCAACAGATCCAAAATTTCTACGCTACGCTTGGGCCTGCCCGTATTGATCACTCGTTTCCCTCCTGCCTTTGCCTGGGCTGAGGTGCAGAAATCATCCTAACGCCAAATGCCCCCTCTTTATAAAATGGAATTTATCCATCTAGCATAACCTGCATCTGATGCTCACACGTGGCCAGGTTAAGGTTTGTACCGCAGTACATGCACAACCCGCGACAATCCGGGCGACAAATCGGTTTGATCGGCAGTTCCAAGATCAAGTAATCTCGCACCAGCGGGGCAAGATCAATATAACCGTCATCAGGCACATAGAGATCCGTCGGCGCATTACGGCGGTGACGAAACGAGTAAAGTTCCGAAAAATGCGTCGTCAGCGGTTGAGCATAGGTTTCCAGACAGCGCACACACTCCAATGCCACAAAGCCGCTGAACTCCGATTCCACCAAAAGACCCTGCTGGGTGCGGCTGATATGCGCCGTGCCCTGAAAGGTCGTCAACTCAAAATCCGCGCCGAGTTGAATCAGCGGGAAATCAAAAGTAAAATCGCGATTTGCCCCAACTGACTGATGAACGAGGAAACCAACATTAATGCGGAGCGGGAAACGTGGATAGGTCACAGTGGCTTCTTAACAATGCTATAATTTCAAGACAACTAGATTATAGCATCCCAAACTGGACAAGTCAAGTTATCTTCATTAATATGATAAAATTGATAAAAAACCATGCCCACATCCCTCTTAATCGCCACTAACAATCCCGGCAAGCGCCGTGAGATCCAGGCCATTCTGGCCGATTTGCCCCTCAAACTGATCCTACCGGCGGAGATCGGGCTTAACCTCGAGGTCGAAGAAACCGGCCACACCTACCAGGAAAACGCCGTCCTCAAAGCATTGGCCTTCGCGCGCGCCAGTGGCTTGCCCAGCCTGGCCGATGATTCCGGCCTCGAGGTGGAGGTGCTTGGGGGTGAGCCTGGGGTGCGTTCAGCCCGCTATGCACCAATCCCCAACGCCACCGATGCTGATCGCCGTGCCTACCTGCTAGAGCGCCTGCGCCCCTATCCTGTGCCCGATGGCCTACCGGGATGGCCGGCGCGCTTTCGCTGTGTGGTCGCCTTAGCCCTACCCGAGGGAGATATTTATCTGGCCGAAGGCACTTGCCCTGGCTTCATCATCACCCATGAGCGCGGACAGCACGGCTTCGGCTATGACCCGATTTTCTACCTCCCCGACTATGATCAAACCATGGCCGAATTACCGCCTGAGATAAAAAACCGCATCAGCCACCGCGCCCGTGCCCTCCAGGCGGCACGTCCTTTTCTCCAACGGGTGCTGAAACTCACCCCTGACGACCCTCTTCCCTGATCCTTCCACACTCTCCAGTCACCCTATGCTGAGGTAAAACTATGCGCATCTATATCACCGGTATCAGCGGCTTTTTAGGCATCAACCTGGTGCGCTACCTGTTGCAACAAGGCTACACCGATATCGCCGGCATTGACCTGGTGGATTTCACCTACCCCGAACGTCCCTTGATCCAGTTTTTCCAGGGTGACATTCGTGACCCCGAAGCCGTGCGCAAGAGCATGGACGGGGCACACGTCGTCATCCACACTGCCGCCGCCCTACCCCTCTACCCGCCCGCGGACATTTTCAGCACCGATGTTGAGGGCACCCGCCTGTTGCTCGAGCACGCCCAGCGCTTTGGCGTTGAACGGTTTATTCACATTTCCAGTACGGCAGTATATGGCGTACCGGACCATCATCCCATCTACGAAGACGATCCGCTCAGCGGCGTTGGACCTTATGGGCAGGCAAAGGTGCAAGCCGAGGCAGTCTGTCTCGAATTTCGCCAACAGGGTATGTGCGTACCCATCCTGCGTCCCAAATCCTTCGTCGGCCCGGAACGTTTGGGCGTTTTTGCTATTCTATACGAATGGGCCAGCGAAGGCCGCAACTTTCCTATCATCGGATCAGGCCGCAACCGCTATCAACTGCTGGATGTTGACGACCTATGCCAAGCCATCGTCGCCTGCATGACGCTTGATAAAGAGATCGTGAATGACACCTTCAATATTGGCGCCGCCGAATTCGGCACCATGCGCGAGGATTTTCAGGCCGTGCTGGATGAAGCCGGTTTTGGCAAACGCATCATCCCCTTCCCCGCCGGACCTGCCATCCTGGCGCTAAAAGTGCTCGAAGCCCTCAAACTCTCCCCGCTCTATCCCTGGATCTATGAGACGGCGGCAAGGGATTCGTTTGTCGCCATTGACAAAGCCCAACAGCGCCTGGGGTTCCAGCCACGCTATTCAAACCGCGACGCTCTGGTGCGCAACTTCCGTTGGTATCTAGCCAATAAAGAGCGTTTCAGCGGGAAGGCCGGGGTGACTCACCGCGTCCCCTGGCAGCAGAAGGCATTAGGGTGGGTGAAGTGGCTCTTCTAAGGGGTAAAAATTTGTTTTGACAATCTTGATATTGTATGCTAAAATTCAATCAGTGAATTTTGAGGAATTCGCCGGATGTCCGGCCACATGTGGGGGTGTGCTGGTCGCGGTTGCCCGCGGCAATTCAGCCTGCCCTCATTGGGCCCCGGTGAAAGGATGCCGGGGTTTTCGTTTGAATCTTAGACGCTTTAATTAGCGTTTGGAAATTTTTGAAATTGGAGTAAGGTTTAGCAATGAAACATTCAAGGTTGCGCATCATTCCTCTCGGCGGTCTCGGTGAGGTCGGGCGGAATATGATGGTTTACGAGTACGAGCGCTCGATCCTCATCGTGGATACGGGATTAATGTTCCCTAACGACGATATGTTGGGGATTGATTACATCATCCCCGACATCACCTATCTATTGGACAAACGCGATTGGGTAAAGGGGATCATTATCACCCATGGCCACGAGGACCATACCGGCGCTATTCGCCACGTGTTGGAAAATATCCCGGCCCCGGTGTATGCTACTCCCCTAACCCGCGGTCTTATCGAGGTCAAACTGGCCAAAGGCGGGCTATTACAGCGTAGCGAACTGCACACCGTTCAGGCCGGCGAAACGGTTCACATCGGGCCGTTTAAAGTCAAGTTCTACCATGTCTGCCACTCCATTCCCGATGCGGTGGGATTGGGCATCGAAACGCCGGTGGGGTTAATCGTGCACGCCAGCGACTATAAGTTTGACCAGACGCCGGTGGATAACTGGCCTACCGACTACGCCACCTTGGCCGAATTCTCCCAGCGCGGCGTGTTGGCGCTTTTGGCCGACTCGACCAATGTGGAGCGCCCCGGCTGGACGCCCTCCGAGCGCGTGGTGGATGCGGCATTGGATCAGGTCTTTGCCGAAGCCCCCGGGCGCATCATCCTCGCCAGTTTTGCTTCGCTGATCTCGCGCATGCAGCAGGTGGCTAACGCGGCCCAACGCCACAACCGCAAACTCGCCTTCGTGGGCACCAGCATGGTGGATAACATGCGCATGGCGCGCAAATTGGGCTACCTGGATTTGCCCGATGACCTTGTCGTCCCCTTGGAGCAAGCGCTGGCCCTGCCACCGGAGCGGGTGGTGATCATGTGCACCGGTTCACAGGGGGAGCCCACCTCAATCATGGGGCGGCTCTCGCGCGGCACGAACCGTCAATTCGATATCATCCCCGGCGACACAGTCGTCCTTTCCTCGCACCCTATCCCGGGGAATGAAGAAAACGTTTATCAAACCATCAACCGCCTCTTCCAACTCGGGGCAAACGTGATCTACGAAGCCATTGCGCCGGTGCATGTCTCTGGTCACGCCAGTCAGGAAGAGATGAAACTGCTGATTCACCTGACGCGTCCTAAGTACTTGGTGCCGATTCACGGCGAACCGCGCCACCTCTACCGGCACGCCATCCTAGCCCAGCAGATGGGCATCCCGCGCGAGAACGTTGCCATCCTGGAAAACGGCCAAGTGCTCGAATTCGTCAACGGGCAAATGCGCCTGGGCGAACGGGTACCCACGTCCTACGTCTTTGTGGATGGCTCCGGCGTGGGCGAAGTAGATGAAGAGGTGCTACGTGAGCGCGAAGCCCTCGCCCGCGATGGGATTGTGATGGTGCATCTGGTGTTGGATCGCTACAGCGGCAGTTTGCGCCGCGAACCAGTGATTACCAGCCGCGGCTTCCTCACCGCCGGCGATGCCGACGAAGTGCTGGCGCGCGCCCGCAAACGCGTGGCCGAAGTCGCCGCACGTGCCAACGGTAATCTCAATCGCGATGTTGAGCAAGCGCTGAGCAACTTCCTTTACAACGAGACCCGCCGCCGCCCGTTGATTTACGTCACCTCGGCCCGTGAGTGATCCTCATCGGGTGGATCTACGGCTTGCCGCATAATTAAGAGCGGTTCTTCCGCCGCGGTGTTCACCAAGGTGGTCACCTCAGGGCGGAAGAGCCGCCGTAAACTATGAGCGCTCAACGGCGAGCCCATTCCGACCAGGTCATACTCCCCACTCCGGATTTCGGTCAGGATCTCATGCACGACCGGCCCATGGCGAACTTTCAGTTCGCAGGGTACACCGAGTTGCGCGGCTTTGGCTAATAAGGCTTCAAAGTACCGCGCCTGCGGGGTATGGGTCTCCAGCAAATGCGACCCGTGGCGCTGGACATCCTGGGCTAAAGGGTAGTTCAACGTGATCGGCTCAATTACGTGCAACACCGTCAGATGCGCGCCCAGGATAAGGCTCAGATCGAGCATAAAGCGTTCTAACGGCACGGTATAATCCAGCCCCCCACTGCAAACGAGCAAACGCTGCCACGGCCAGCGCACCTGCCGCACTCGCAACAGCGGCCCTGGCCAGGCCGCCTGCAATTGACGAAAACGTCCCGAGTGGATTAAGCGCCGCCACCGCGGGCGATGTGCATCGCTGAAAATCAGCAAACTCCCGGCACGTGCCTGGGCTTGACGCAGAACGCCTGCCGCGAACGGCCCGCGCTCCATAACGAGGTCTCCCATCAGCCCCACTGCGCTTAAGGCATTAGTCACGCTTTCCAGGCGTGCAGGAAACGGGCTCTCGGCATCCTCGCGACCGATGCACAGGATATCTACTGGCCACCGCAAATGTTCGGCCAGAGGAACGCCCAAATCTAACGCCGGATGGGTCGGCGCCTGTGTTTCAACTGCGATCAAGATGCGAGCGTGCTCCATGACGTACCTGCTATTATGATAGCGCAGTTGTTCTCCCCCTACAATGCGGTCTAGGCTCGCATTGCCTTTCTTGCCATTCATTCTGCGGGTGGAGGGTTGAACTCCGCTTCCAAACGCAGAAAAACCTCAACCACCGCCGGATCAAAGAGTTTTCCTGCCTGCCCTCGGATATAATCGCGCACCCGTTCCCGCGGCCAGGGGGGGCGATATGGACGCCGGGAAAGCAAAGCATCCCAAACATCCACCACAGCAAAAATACGCGCCGCCAGCGGGATCTGGTTCCCCTGAAGACCGCGCGGATAACCACTTCCATCCCAACGTTCATGGTGGCAGTAAGGAATATCCAACGCCGGGCGCAGGAAGGGAATCTTGGAGAGGACCTCAAACGCCATGATCGGGTGACGCTGCATGACCGCCCACTCTTCCGCCGTAAGGGGGCCCTTTTTGAGCAGAATCGCATCCGGCACGCCGACTTTGCCGATATCATGAAGCAGCGCCCCACGCCGGACGTGTACCAGTTGCTCTTCGCTTATTCCCATCTCACGGGCAATGCGCAGGGTAAATTCGGCCACGCGGCGGCTGTGCCCCTCGGTTTCGTCGTCACGCAATTCTAATAAGCCGATCAGGCTTTCCAAGGTCTGGTCATACCCCTGACGTAACTGTTGGTTGACCGCGTGCAATTCACGCAAGATGTGCACATTTTCCACCGCAATGGCCCCCTGTTGGGCCAGCATCAGCAAAAACTCGCCCTGGTCGGCAGTGAGCGTTAGCGGCCCGCGGTGGTAAATTTCCAAAACGCCGCGCGGCTCACCCTGGACCAACAACGGCAAGCCATAATAAGCCGCAAAACCCTCTTCTCGCGCCGGGAAGGGGCAGGCCATAGAGCGCAGTCTCTCGTCCAGATTTTCGCGGATACGGAGCGGTTCGCGCTGCGCAATGACCGCGCCCGCCAATCCTTCCCCGGCACGGCATGCCAACCCCAACGGCACTGTGCCCTGAAAGCCGCTGCCTGCGCTCAGGCGCAAGACGTGTTCATCGGGCCAATAAATCCATACACTGACCGCATCCACGGCGATATGCTCGCGCGTCTCACGCGCCAGGACGTGCATGGATTCCGGGTTGAGACCCTGGGAGAGAATGGCCAGGTCAATCTGGCGCAGGGCATTCAAACGCCCCAATGCCTGTTGCAACGCCTGGTAATGAAGGGCGCGGTGCAAGGCACTGGCGGCAAATTCGCTCAAACTGATCAGCATCATCTGATCGGCAGGGTGGAAACGCTGCTCCCGCCCCACGGTAATCGCACCCAAGCGGTGCTCTCCCGCCACCAGCGGCACAACCGCCATACAAGAGGGATAGCGCACCCGGGGATCCGCCAAACGGTGCGGATCGTCTAAAACATGGTCTTGAACATAGAGTTCACCTTGGGAGAATGCGTAGCCGGTAATCCCGTCCCTGGCCCGAATCGCTTGACCAGCCAAATTTTGCCACAGACCATAGGCGTAACGCACCACCAAGGCATCACGATCGGCATCATAGAGCGCAAGGGTGAGTGCTGAGGCGTCCAAGGCTTGGGCAAAAGCATCGCCAATAATGGGGAGCATGGTTTCCAGCACCTCGGTACCCCGCAGGGCATTGGCCAGGCCGAGCAGGGCTTCGCGCTGTTGTTCATGATGTTTTTGCTCGGTGATTTCCCATGCCACAACAGCCATGTGGGTGATTTCCCCTTGTGGCCCTTCCACCGGCGAGATGCTCACCCGCGCCACAAACGCCTCGCCCCCTCTGCGTAACCCATTACATTCCCCTTCCCATGCTTCCCCCCGCTCTCGGATGCGCGTCAATATCCCTTCCATTTGTTGTGGGGAGCCACAATAGCGCAATAGCGGTGTTCCCAGGGCTTCTTGCAAGGTGTAACCCGTGAGACGTGTAAAGGCCGGGTTTGCCCAGGTTAGCCGACCGTCCAAATCTGCCAGCATCAAGGCCACATCGGCCTGCTCTAGCGCACGGCTGAGCAAGCGCTGCATCTGCTCGGCCTGCACCCGCGCCGTAATGTCGCTGAAAAAGGTGGCAAACTGCCCTCGCCGCGGACTGATGACGGAGACCTCAAACCAGCGTCCCAGATCCCGGCTGAAATCTTCAAAATAGGCCGGCTGACCGGTGAGAGCGACCTTGCCGTAGACCTGAATCCATCCCGGCTCCAGGTTAGGTAGAAGTTCCCGCGCCGTGCGCCCGATCACCTGCTCTGCACTCAGTCCGGTCAAACGCTCAAACGCCGGATTGACCTGCAAAAAGCGATAATCATAAGGCGCGCCCTGATCATCCAGGATGATCTCATGCAGGGCAAAGCCGTCCAACATGGTCTCAAAAAGAGTGCGGTAGCGTTCTTCACTGACCCGCAGTTGCTGTTCCCATCGTTTACGCTCGGTAATATCGCGATGAATGGCAATGGTGTGCGGACGACCGGCAAAGGGCACGGTGAGAAAAGTGCTCTCGGTCGTGATTCGCTGTCCATCGGCGCGCCGAAAGGTGAGTTCTGCGCGTCGGCTAGCGGTTATAACATCTTGCCAGCAGGGAAAATCAGCCTCAACCTGCTGTCGCGACTCAGGGCTCAGGAACTCCAACCATGGTTTTCCCATCAATACCTGCGGTGCAGCCAGCCCCAGCAGGTTAGCCATAGCCGGATTAGCCGCAATGATCCGTCCATGGCGCAGGATGATTACCCCATCTTCCAAGTTGGCCATCAAACCTTCAAAGGTGGCTTCGCTGTGGCGCAAGGCCTCGGCTAAAACGTGAGGCTCCGTGCTTTCTTCAACATACGCCAGATAAGTGACCATGTCCCCAGGCACCGGCATCAATGACCAGCGCGTCCACACAATGCGCCCCAATTTGCTACGGCAAGCCAACGCAAGCGTTTCGGGAGCATGCTGTCCTCTCAGATGACACACCGCCTCGCGCAAGCGAGCCACATCTTCGTCCGTGGCCAGCAGGAAGGTATATAATGACCGTCTTTGAACGGTTTCTCGTTCCCATCCAAAGAGGCGTTCGGCGGCATGATTCCAGACAATAACCTCTGCTTCCGCTTCCCCCTCTTGCCAAACCACGACCGCCAGCGGTGAGGCTTCCCACAGCGCTTCGGCCCACTCCATGCGATGATTCCCTATCCCAACGTCGCCCGCTTTTTCCACCATCACCCCTAAAATTTCTAGTATCCAACATCCCGCCTATATGCCTCTGATTGTACATGAAGGAAAGGGCTACCGCCCTTACAACCCTGCGAGTTTGCAAAATTGTAAGGTTTAAAGAGTCTGGGGTGGTAAGACCGACCACCCCAGACCTGTCGTTAACGCACTTCAATCCAGCGATATTGGTAGGGCTCCAGGCACACAGACAAACCTGCGGCGGGAACCTGACCATTGCCACCCTCGTTGAGCACCCCTTGCCAGTGCCGACCCTGGAATTCGGGAAGCGGCAGGGTGAAAGCCAGCGGATTATCGCTCAGGTTATGCAAAGCCAGGATGGTTTCCTGGGCCGTCTGGCGCACCACGCCCAAGAAGGACGGCAACGTAGGCTCATAGATCAAGCGATAATCCCCCTGCCCCAACGCCGGATGGGCTTTGCGAATGGCGATCATTCGGCGCAGAGTATGCCACAACGAATTGGGATCCGCCTTTTGCACCGCCAGGTTAACCTTGTGATAGTCGAATGGCCCTTCCTGAATCAGCGGGGCATAAAATCGTTCCGCGGGAGCGATGGAAAAACCCGCCCCCGGACTGGCATCCCACTGCATCGGGGTGCGCACGCCGTTGCGATCAGGCAACCAGATATTATCCCCCATTCCGATCTCATCCCCATAATAAAGCACCGGGGAACCCGGCAGGCTGAAAAGCAGGGAGTGAAGCAAGGTGATTTTGCGGACATCCCCCTCCATCAAGGGAGCTAACCGCCTCCGAATGCCCAGATTCAGGCGCATGCGGGGATGGGGGGCATAGTAATTCCACAGGAACTCCCGCTCTTCGAGCGTCACCATTTCTAACGTCAACTCGTCATGGTTGCGCAAGAAGGTGCACCACTGGCAGTTTTCGGGTATGGGCGGCGTCTGGGCCAGAATGTTAACAATGGGCGCAGCATTCCGTTGCGCCAGCGCCAGGTAAAGACGCGGCATCAACGGGAAGTGGAATGCCAGATGAAATTCATCGCCATCGCCGAAGTAAGGGCGTAAGTCCCACGGCCACTGATTGGCCTCAGCCAGCAGAATCGCATCCGGAAAGTTCTCTTCCACGAAGCGGCGCATCTTCTTGAGGTAAGCATGCGTTTCGGGCAAGTTTTCGCAATTGGTGCCTTCGCGCTCAAAGAGGTAAGGCACCGCATCTACACGAAAGCCATCCAGCCCCATTTCAAGCCAGAAACGCATCACATTGAGCATTTCCTGTTGCACAGCCGGGTTGTCGTAGTTCAGATCCGGCTGATGCGAGTAAAAACGGTGCCAATAATACTGCCCGGCTTGTTCATCCCAAGTCCAGTTGGATCGCTCGGTATCCAGGAAGATAATGCGGGTGCCCTGATACTTTTGGTCGGTATCGCTCCAGACATAGTAGTCGCGATACGGCGAATTGCGATCCGAGCGCGCCGCTTGGAACCAGGGGTGCTGATCCGAGGTATGGTTGACCACTAGGTCGGCGATCACCCGCAAACCCCGGGCGTGGGCTTCGCGCAAAAAGACCTTGAAATCCTCTAACGTTCCGTAATCGGGATGGATATTATAGTAATCGGCAATGTCATACCCATCATCTTTCAAGGGAGATGGGTACATGGGCAACAGCCACAAGCAGTCCACACCCAATTCCTGGAAGTAGTCCAGGCGTTGGGTCAAGCCAATAAAATCACCGTGACCATCCCCATTGCCATCCGCAAAAGCGCGAATGTAAACCTCGTAAAAAATCGCGTTTTTGTACCAGTAGGATGCGCTCATGCAACCCTCGATGATGATTTTATCCTTTGATAGATCCGGCCAACAGGCCGCGGATAAAGTAACGTTGGAAGGCAAAGAACACGATCATCGGCAGAATCATGGAGATGAAAGCCGCCGCAGTGAGCAAATGCCAGCCACCACCCAGTGATGTAACCAGGTTGCTGATCTGATAGGTGAGCACCGGCTTGGTACCGCCTAAAAAGACGAGCGCTACCAACAGATCATTCCATACCCACAGGAACTGGAAGATCGCCAACGAGGCAATGGCCGGCACGGTTAACGGAATCGCCAGGCGCGTGAAAACCGTCCAATGCGAAGCACCATCCAGAAACGCCGACTCGAAAAGTTCCCGCGGGAGTGAACCCATAAAATTGCGGGTCAGGAAAATAGCATAAGGCAGTCCGAACCCGGTGTGGAACATCCAGATGCCGGGGAAGGTGCCGTTCAACCCGAGTTGGGCGTAAAGCCGTGAAACCGGGATTAAAGCCATTTGCAAGGGCACAATCTGCACCCCCACCAGCAGCGCAAACAGCCACTGCCGCCCCGGAAATTCCATCCACGAGAACGCATAAGCCGCAAAAGCGGCCACCAGAATTGGTAGGATGGTGGCCGGAATGGTTACAATTAGGCTGTTCAGTAGGGCTCGCCCCATCCCGCGCGGGTTACCCAAATCGCGCCAATCGCAGTAGAGATCCACCGACTGCACCCCTTCGGCACAATCGGTGCGGTAATTACGCGTACCGCGGTAACCCACAATGGCATCAATGTAGTTATCCAGGGTAAAGCGTGGGCGCACCTCAATGCCCGAGAGACGGCGCAGATAGGTTGCGATCAAAGCGGCCTGGTTCTCATTCGGAAGCGGCGTTTCGCCCAGATGGGGTTGACCGTTGATCTCTTGGCTTAAGGCCGCCATCAGAGTAAACGAGCGCCGATAACGCTGCACCAGTTCCGGATTGCTCAAATCGGCATTAGGTAAGGCATTGCCGTGATCCCCGTGACAAGCGGCACAAAACTGCTTATATTCGCGGGCACCTTTGGGAGGATCAAAGACCTGCCACCACCCGGTTTCGTTCACATCCTGAAAGGGACGGAACGAGGTCACCAACAAGCCCAGCGTAGGCAAGAGCCAGATGAAGCACAAGCCCAATAAGACCACATGCACGGGCAAACTTCCCAGCCAGCGTTTGAAGCGTTCCAGGGTCATCGCATCGCCTCCTGTGCCCGAAAGCGGCGAATGTTGAAAATGATGGCCGGGATGATGACCACCGTGAGTACCATGGCAATAGCCGCCGCGCGCCCGGTGTTGTAACTGGTGTACATCTCAATATACAGACGGTAGGCAATGACCTCGGTGCCGTAGTTGCCACCGGTCATCACGTACACAAGATCGAAGATTTTGAGTACGTTGATGATCATGGTGGTAATGACTACGGCAATGGTCGGCAGGATCAGCGGTACACGGATCTTCCAGAAGACCGTCCACTCATTGGCGCCATCTACCCGCGCCGCCTCAAGCAACTCGGTGGGCACACCTTTAATCGCCGCCGAGAGCACGGTCATACAGAAGCCGGTCCACATCCAAATACCGACCACGATAAGCGCCAAGGTGTTAATTTGCGGCTCGGTCAGCCAGGATACCGGGCGCCCGCCCAGAGCGGTGATCAACGCGTTCAGCAAACCGATTTGCACCTGGCTGGAACCGTAATCATAGACGAATTTCCAGATCACACCGGCCCCAACAAATGAGATGGCCATGGGCATGAAGATGATGGCTTTGGCCAGCGCTTCATAGCGCACCCGATCTGCCAGGGTCGCGATGAGCAAGCCCAATAAGACGGTGCCGCTGACCATGAAGAGGATCCATTTCAGGTTGTTGGCGAACGCTGTGCGCATGATCGAAGAAGTCAGGGCATAGCGATAATTTTCGAAGATTCCCCAACACGGCTGACCAGCCAGGCAGGTGGTATACGCCCAATCGCTCCCATTTTGATTGCGAAAACTGAGATAAAGAGTGTTCAGGCCGGGGTAAAGGATAAAGACGCTCATTAGGACTAAAGCGGGCCCAAGGTAAAGCCAGGGCACCCAACGCCCTTGGCGGAGAATATTAGGAACATAAGCCGCTTCCTTTGCCATGTCCACCTCTCGCGGGCAAGTTCCCCGTGCCCCCCACCAAGGTGAGGGGCAACGGGGAAATGTCAACGATCAACAGTTACGTCGAGCCCACATTATTTCCCAAGGGCTTCAGCCTGCACTTTGGCGATCTCCGCCAGCACGGTGTCCAGGTCCTTGGTGCCGTTGATGAATTCGATGATCCCGGTCCACTCGGCCTTGCCAAAACCGCCGGGGATGGTATCCCCAATATCCGGCGTGAAGCCCTGAGTGTTGGCCAACATCTCACCTTTCTTCAGCAGGGCCGGATCGGTGTAGTTACCGGTCGCACCCTTGTTGGGTGAGAGGTCAAAGCCGGCCTTCGCCCAGTTCGCACCGCCCAACTCCGAAGAGAGATAGGCAACCAGCGCACGAACGGCGGGGGTATCGCGGAATGCCATCATCCAGTCGGCACCGCCCTGCAAGCCCTGGGCACCCGGCACCATGAAGAAGTCGTAATCCTCGCCATAGACCAGGTCGGGGTATTTGCGGGCGATTTCGCCACCGGCAAAACCGGACTGGCGCACCATCATCGCCTCGGGCGGATCGGAGAAGACCTTGTAGATAGCATCCAAGAAGCCGGTTGAGAGCGTGCCTTGCGCACCGCCAACGGTGTACTTAGGATCCTTGGCCCATTTGCCGTAGATCTCATAGGCCTCTTTCACCCCGGCGTCATTGTAGGGCACCTTGCCGTCAATGATGTCCAACACGTACTGCGGGCCGCGCTTGACCAGCAAGATATCCTGGATGAAGTCAGAACCGGTCCAACCGGTCGCGTCACCGGATTCAAAGCCCATGCTCCAGGGAACATCGCCGTTGGCGACCATCTTCTCCACCAGGGCATCCAGTTCTTCCCAGGTGGTGGGAACGGTGTAACCCTTGGCTTTGAAGACCGCCGGGCTGTACCAGATGATGGTCTTGATATCAGCCTTGACCGGCAGGCCCAGCCATTTGCCATTGATGGTGCCGGGTTGGACGAAGAAGTCGGCATAGTTCTCGCGATGTGCGCCCAGAGTATCCATGGGCACCAGTTTATCCTGGTACTGCACCAGTTGCGCCACGTTCCAGAAGGCAATATCCGGGGGCGTGCCGGCCTGGACTTTGGTATCCAACAACGCCTGGTCGCGGGTGGATTCGGGTTTAATCACAATACCGCAGGCATCCACCAACGGCTTGAGGATCTCATTCAGGCGCGCTTCCTCTTGCCCTGACCATTGATAGAGCATGGTCAGTTCATCGCCGGGCTTGGCGCCCATGCAGTCAATCCCACTGGCCGGGGCCTGAGTGGGCTCAGCAGGGGGCTGGGTGGGCTGAGCCGGCGGTTGGGTGGGTTCGGCGGGGGGCTGGGTAGGTGCCTGGGTGGGAGTGGCCGCCGGCGCGCAAGCCGCAATCAGCAGTGCCAGACCCACCAACACAACCATCACTTTCCAGATACGTTTAGACATCTCTTCCTCCTACTAGGTGTTGTAGAGTAAACAGGCAAATCGTACAGAGACGAGCGAAAGGGACACCAACACGAACGAACCTGCACATCACCTCCTTTCAGATTTGTGCTTCGTCATTTCCTGGGCGGAGCGCACGATTCGCGCTCCACCAGGTGAGTCGCCAGCAGACGATAGAGAGGACTTGCCTCTTCGGTCTGCAACCGCTGCAGAAGCATCTCGGCGGCTTCCCACCCCAAATTGAATGCCGGCAAATGCACCGTGGTCAATGGCGGATCCAGAAAACCGGCCAGGGGAATATCATCAAAACCGATCAACGAAATATCCGTTGGGATTTGCAAGCCTGCGTGACGGATCGCCTGCAAGGCTCCGAGGGCCACCGTATCCGAAGCAACAAAAACCGCCGTGGGCAACGGGCGCACCTGGAGCAAATCCGTCATGGCTTGATAACCACTTTGAGGGGTGAAATTCCCACAACGCACCAGGGTTTCGTCAAAGGGCAACCCTGCCGCTTCTAACGCCTGCCGATAACCGGCAAGGCGTTCGGCGCTGGCGGTATAAGACAAGGGCGCATTGGTGATCAATCCAATGCGCCGATGTCCTTTGCGAATCAGATATTCGGTGGCCATACGAGCACCGCCGATGTTATCCACATCCACGTAGGGGATCTCTACATCTGGTAAGCGACCGATCAACACCAACGCCGCCCCTTCACGATGCAGGTGCAGTAAATCCTCATCATCAAAGCGCGGGCCGGAGAGGATAATCCCATCCACATGACGCTCGTTAACCAAGCGGGCATACATCGTATTCGGTTGATCGGGGGGAATGGGCTCAAACAATACCTGATACCCTTGGCGTGCCGCTGCCTGGCTGAGACCGTTCAGCACCTGGGGCAAGAAGAGATCGGCAAAGGCCTGTTCGGGGCTTTGACGCAACACAAACCCCAATACCCGCGTCTGGCCGGTGACCATGCGCCGCGCCACGGCATCAGGATGATAGTTCAGTAAGCGCGCCGCCTCGAGCACCTTCTGGCGCGTTTCTTCGCTGATGCGCATATCGGTAACGTTGTTTAACACGAAAGAAACGGTTGTCCGTGAAACCCCCGCCAACCTGGCTACATCCTGCGCTGTCACCCGTTTGCGTGCGGCCATTGCGCCTCCAGATGCATGCTAACACGTGTTAGCAACCACATCATACAAAAAATTTAAATGAAAGTCAAGAGCCACTTTCGGAAATCAATATTTCCGATTATTGCGTCGTGGCGTTTGTTAACCTCTTGTTAAACTCTGCTATAATCAATCCACATCATCCACACACCTCATCAATGGAGTCACTTCATTTCAGGACCAACGGCATGGATCTACGCAAGATATTCACCCCCAAACCCGATAAATTCCTGCAACTCCTGATGACTCAAACGGAATTAACCGTTAAGGGCTTGCAATTGCTACGCAACTACATGGAGAAGCGCAACACCGAACTGGCGCGCAAGGTAGCCGAGGTAGAAAAAGAGGCCGATGAGGTGCGTCGCATCCTGATCGAAGAACTTATGCGCACGTTTATCACCCCCTTTGATCGCGAGGACATCTTTGCCCTCTCGCGCGAGATTGATGACGTCCTGGATTACGCTTACACCACCGTAGACGAAATGGAAATCCTGGATGTGCCCACCACCCCGTATATGATTCGCATGGTCTCACTCCTCCACGACGCCGCGCAGGAAATTGACCTGGCGATGCAGCGCCTGGGCACGCGTCACTACGGCGTAGCCAGCGATCACGCCCAGCGCGCCAAAGCCCTGGAAAACCGCGTTGAAACCGTTTACCGCGAAGCCTTAGCCAGCCTGTTCCGCGAACCTAAAAACCTAAAACAAATGATGACCATCCTCAAAGTGCGCGAGATTTACCGCCACCTGAGCAACGCCGCCGACCGCGAGGACGCCGCGGCGAATGTCATCGCCGATGTCATCATGAAAATCTCCTAGCCCCATGGACTGGCTCATCCTGCTCATCATCCTGGCGCTGGTCTTTGGCTTCCTCAACGGTTTCCACGATTCGAGCAACGTGGTGGCGACCATTATCTTCTCGCGGGTGATGCACCCGCGCTGGGTGCTCCTGCTCACCGCGCTGGCCGAGTTCGCCGGGCCGTTCCTCTTTGGGGTGGCCGTAGCCAAAACCATCGGCGCAGATGTCATCCTGGCCGAGGCTATTAGCCCGCAGGTGCTGGCGGCGGCATTGCTGGCGGGCATTGTATGGAATCTTTTCACCTGGTATTTTGGCATCCCCAGCAGTTCGTCTCATGCTCTGATCGGCGGCATGATCGGCGCCACCCTGCTCGCTGCGGGAGCCTCGGCGATCCGTAGTGCCGGGCTGGTCAAAATTTTGGTAGCGTTGTTCCTCTCGCCTGTGGTGGGGCTTTTCGTGGGATTTTTGATCACCCGCGGGGTGTTTTACCTCGCCCGCAACGCTACTCTGCGCATCAATTGGTTCTTCAAGAATGCCCAAATCCTGACCGGGGTTGCATTGGCGCTTAGCCATGGCACCAACGACGCCCAAAAAACCATGGGGGTGATTGTGCTGGGGTTGCTAGCTCACGGTAGCCTGACGCGCTTCGAGGTTCCTCTATGGGTAGTGGCTGCCAGCGCCGGGGTCATGGCACTGGGCACCTCAATTGGCGGGTGGCGGTTAATCCGCACCCTGGGACGGCGTTTCTACAAGATTCGTCCGGTGGATGGATTTTGCACCCAGGTCGCTTCGGCGCTGGTCATCCTGGGCGCCGCGCTGTGGGGCGGCCCGTTGAGCACTACCCAGGTGGTGAGTGCCACGATCCTGGGTGTTGGTTCAGCCCACCGCGTGAGCAAAGTGCGCTGGAACGTGGCCGGGCAGATCGCCTTGGCCTGGGTGCTGACCATCCCGGTCACCGCCCTGCTCGCCGCGGCGCTCTATCTGGGATTAAAGCGGTTTTAAATAACCACGACCGCCGTTCAGGCGGTCATTTTCATCTGGTGCCCCCAGGGGAATTCGAATCCCCGTTTTGGCCTTGAGAGGGCCACGTCCTAGGCCGCTAGACGATGGGGGCCTATTAGAATTCCAAGCGTGGCAAATTTTATCATGGGTAAAGGGGGTTGTCAACGAAAAATGGTTACCGACCCTTAAGTAGCAACTCTGACCTTTTCAAAAGAAAGCAAATTGGGCAAACGGATGCTTGGATTGATACCGAATATTGACCAAAGCCAATGAGATTTTAGAACTGGGGGAGCCGGACGGAACCGGCTCCCCAAACCCTTCAACCTAGTAGATTATTTCGTCCCGCCCCATGCTTCGGGGTAAGTGGGCATTTCTTCACAACCACACATCGAGTAATGCTGCGGAGGCATATTGTAGCGAATGTATTTATCCAGAGTTTCCGCAGTGATGGTGGGTTGAGGCAATACCCAGCGATGCGGCACTTTTTCACCCTTGAGGATCTTCAAAGCCGCGATGATGGCCGTGCGCCACTGGAAGGTAGGATAGGTCGGAGCAATGGCCTTCATCCCCGTTTCTTTCCACTTTACCAGGAAATCCTGCTGATCCTCACCGGTGATAATCGGGATGGGCAGTCCTCGTTCTTCAAAGGCCTCGATCACAGCCACAGAGGTCGCACCGGCATCCATCCAAACCGCGTCAATAGAGCCATAGCGGTCGAGGTAATCGTTGACGATGCTCTTCGCCTTGGCGCGGTCATCGCCTGTGAATTCAACCCCAATTACATTGATGTTGTTCGCCTTGAAGATTTGCTCCGCTGCAGCCCAGCGGGTTTCCAACACATCCACACCTGGGGAAATACGCAGAGCCAGCACCTTCCCATCCTTGGGCAGGTTCTGAACGATAAAGTTAGCCGCCTGAGCACCAAAGGCATATCCACCAATCGGTGCAATGAAAGTAATGGGGGCATCGGTAGCAACACCGCGGTCAAAAACAATCGTCGGAACCTGTTTGCTGGCCTTCTCCACAATTGGGGTCAAGGCTTCGGTCGTCATGGGAGAAACGATCAAGATATCGCATTTTCCAGATGCCAGCGCATCTTCAATATCGGCAATTTGCTTCTCATCCTTGCCACCGGCATCATAGACGATGAAGTCTTTGATTTCGCTGTGTAATTTGACCTCTTCCTTCATGGTGGTAAAACCCACCACGCGCCAGGGGTTGAACAACCCTGCGTTCGAGAAACAAATGGTGTAGGGACCATCCTTCTTGTAGGCAGAGGTATCCACCCAGTCGGGGGCAATCGCCTGCTCCCAAGGCTTATCGGCGGGGCCTTCGGGTGGGATGGTCAACAATTCCATCTGTCGCTTAAACTCATCCGCGTTAAAGAAAGAGGACGTGGATGGGAAAATGGTCGGGATAGCAAAGGCAGGCTCCGTTGCCGCGGGCGCCGCGGGTTCGGTCGCCGCAGGAGCCGCAGGTTCTGTTGCCGCAGGGGCTGCGGGTTCAGTGACGGCGGGTGTCGTCGTAGCCTGACCGCAAGCGCTTAGAAGCAGGCTGGCGCTCAGGATGACAAGCAAGAAGACGTAGAGTGGCTTGCGAAACATACTCCCTCCAAGATTGAGAAATTTGTGAAACGCAATTCTGAACGCAAGTGTTGTGGAAAAGGATTTACCTACCGAGTACGGACCACCTCCTTTCAGGGATGAAGGGTTGCTTTAGGAATTGTCAGAATGGCGGCTACGAACTGCCGAATATGCCGCCGCACCAACGATGATCAACCCTTCCACTGCATCACGCAGTGGTTTAGGCAGACCGAGCAAATTAAGCAGCGTAAACAGGGCTTGCAGCGATAACGCACCCGCCATAGCGGCGGGAATGGAACCTTGTCCGCCCCCCAAACGAGCACCGCCGAGCACGACTGCCGCAATGGCTTGCAATTCGTATCCCTGCCCGGCATCGCGCGAGGTTCCAGAAAACCCACCATATAGAATGCCGGCAATAACGGCGGCTATAGCCGACAAAATAAATGCCAAAATTCGCACCTGCGAGACGCGAACCCCTGCTAAGGCCGCCGCGCGTGGGTTATCACCTACTGCTAGAATTTGCTTCCCTAGGTTAGAGCGTTGCATTAGAAAAATGTCCCCTGCTGCGACAATCACCAACACAACTAGAGCCCAGGGAACTTGCACTCCGCCCACTTCAAATATGTTCCCACGCCCAAAAATCCGGAAGTTATCGGGCAAGTATCCGCTTGGAGCGCCACCCGAGGCCAGCAAGATGGCACCACGGACAACCAACTGCATGCCAAGCGTCGTAATAAACGAGGGGATTCTTAAAAAACTAGTAATAGCACCATTCAGTAAACCAATAATCGTGCCCAAGCCCAACAAACTCAGGATGGACCACCAGGTGCGAGTAGGATCATTATTTGTTAACAGGGCGCCGCCCAGGACCACCATCAAGATGATTGAACCCATCGAAAGATCAAAGCCGCCGGTGGCGATTACAAACAGTTGTCCTGCCGCCAGTATCATGACCGGTGCTGAACGCTTAAGAAATCCCAAAAAGACGTTTGCATCAAAGAAATTGGGATTAACGACTCTAACCAGGATGAGCAAAATGATCAGGACGACGTAGATGGGTGCTGAATTAAGCAGGCGCTGTAAGAGAGTGTTACGTTGAAGCAAAGGCTTCTGAGTTTGGGCTTTTGAATCTGGCTCTGCCATCTGCATGCTCCTAGGCAACCTCATGTTTCGAGCGAATTGCGTAACTCGCCACTGCGGCGATGATAATGACACCACGTAACACCAGCTTAAGAAATGCCCCTACGCCCAAAAGATTGAACATGGTATCAAGAACCCCGAAAATAAGCACACCCGCCACGGTTCCGGCTACACTACCACGCCCCCCGGAAAGCGCCGTGCCGCCAACAACCACTGCAGCAATGGATTCCAAATCATAGGCGCCGTCCGGTCCAACCCAAGGCGCGCCGGAACCTAAGCGGCTGACGATAAAGATTCCACTCAACACTGCAGTCAGGCTGACCAGCACATGCACTCCCATCAGGACGCGCGCGGTCCGAATCCCAGACAACCGAGCAACCTCTCTATTGCCACCCACCGCGTAAACATGCGAACCAAAGCGAGTGCGACGCAGAATAAATTCACCTACAACCGCCACAACCAAGAAGAGAAGTACCGAATAAGGAATGGGCCCCCATCCATCATACGCCAGCGCCTGGAAACTCTTAGGCACTGATCCGGCGAAGTTTTGGAAGCCGGTATCTAACAAGCCTTTCATCATTAGGCTGGTGCTGAGAGTTGCGATGAAGGGGTGAATTTTCAAGCGGGTGATGATCAAGCCATTAATCAAGCCGACAAAGACACCAATTGCCAAGACCACCGCTAACGCAAGGGGTACCCGCTGGGGATCGCCCTGCATAATAAAAGATGACATGACAGCCGTGACCGAAATAAGGTAAGCCACCGAAAGGTCCAGAGAGCCCGATAGAATCGCATAACTTTGGCCAACTGCCACGATACCGAGGGCTACTGAGCGCACCAGTATATTCGTGAGAGTGTCGGGATTCATGAAACTTCCGGTGCCGAACAACTCCACGACCAGCCAGGCTGCGCAGAAGATGCCCAGCAGAATAAAATACGCGGGGGGGATGGCGCGCAGGCGAGTCAAAGTCATTTTTACCGGTGGTGTTGTGTGCGTCATATCGTTGTTTCCTCTGAATGAGTTTCTCTTCCACCCGTAGCCGCCAGCATAATATCGGTTTCGCTGACACCAGCTGGCAATTCCGCGACCAACCTGCCCTCATGCATGACGAGAACGCGGTCACTCATTCCAATAATTTCAGGTAACTCGGACGAAATCATCAGGATAGCCGCCCCATTCTTAGCCAAGTCACGCAGTAGGTTATGAATGCCCGCCTTCGCACTCACATCAATTCCACGTGTAGGTTCGTCAAAGATTAAGATATTGGCCCCACTCGCCAACCATCTGGCCAGGATTGCTTTTTGCTGGTTGCCACCGCTTAAGTACCGTATCTGGGTCTCATAGGACGGCGCGCGTAGATCCACACGCTTACCGAGTTCTGCCACCGAAGGGGTGCCCCTTACACCGTCGCGGTAATTTATAGAAAAAACACCCCGTAATGCGCGAAAGGCCAGCAGGACGTTATCACGAATTGACTGAGAAGGTAGAATGCCTTCGCGCTTGCGATCCTCGGTTAGAAAACCAATTCCACATCGAATGGCATCCATTGGACTATCTAGACGTACTGCCCGGCCATTGACCTCCACGCTACCACTGGTAAACGGCTCCACACCGAAGAGCGCCTTGGCTAATTCGGTGCGTCCGGAGCCTTGCAGTCCGGCCACGCCAACTACCTCGCCGCGCCGAAGTTCCAGATTAATCCCCTTCAAGCGCGCGTTACTCCCGTTCACAACCCGTAAAGCCACCTCTCTTACATCCGAAGAGCTGGCCTTGGGCGGATAATATTCATTGAGTTCACGGCCAACCATCATTCGGACGACATCATTGGGGGTTACGTCACATGTTTGCACCGTCTTTACAACGTTGCCATCCTTCAACACAGTGATGCGCTGAGTCAGGTCAAAGATCTCGCGCAGCCGGTGAGAAATATAGATGACGGCCAGATTTCGCTCCACGGTAAGATTGCGGATAAGGTTAAAGAGGATTTCAACCTCCGTTTCAGAAAGCGCCGAGGTTGGCTCATCCATGACCAACACCCGCGAATCAAGCGATAACGCACGTACAATTTCTACAATCTGCTGTTGCGCCACGGAAAGGTCTCGCACATAAACCTCGGGCGAGATCATATGATGAACATCAAGTTGTTGGAGTAATGCCATGGTCTGGGCGTTCATCTGGCGATAATCCACCAAACCATGTCGCAAAGGCTCACGTCCCAGGAAAACGTTTTCGGCGACCGTTCGATCAGGGAGCAAGTTGAATTCTTGATAAATGATGCTTAAACCTTTTCTTTGCGCTTCTTGGGGATGGCTAAACGTGACCCTCTCATCGCCGAGGTAAATCTCGCCTTCGTCTGGTTGATAGGCACCCACTAGAATCTTCATCAAAGTGGATTTGCCCGCCCCGTTTTCACCGACTAAACCATGAATCTCGCCGGGGTAGATTTCTAGCGAGACCTGATTTAAAGCCACCACACCGGGGAACCTTTTTGTAATCCCCGTCATGCGAACAATCGGTTTCTTTTCACCATTCACATTAGCAGAGGCATTCATGTCAACTTCCATTGCTAAGCATTGGTCAGAAGGTGCTTAAGAAACTTTAGACCGTCTCCCGCAACTGCATCTTGACTGGGCGCAATCTCACGCCAGATACAGACTGCGCGAGCAATTTCCTTCACCTGAGGGGTAAATGACTCAATAACTACTGCCCCCTCGTACTTGATTTCCTTCAACGCCTTGGCAATATCCCCCCAATGGACTTGCCCGGTTCCTGGAATCCCCCGGTCATTTTCACAGGCATGGAAGTGAAAGAGTCTTCCCCCAGCGGATCGGATCGCCTCACCGCTGTTCTTCTCTTCAAGATGCATGTGGAATGTATCGAGATGCAAACCAACATTTTCCATGCCTGTTTCTTCACAGAACTTGAGACCCTGGGAAACCACATTGATCATGTCGGTTTCAAAACGGTTAAGGGGTTCTAGCGCAAGTTTTATTCCCTTCTGATCGGCGTATAACGCCATTTCACGGATTCCATCCACCGCTTTCTTCCATTCGTTCATCCGGGCCTCATCATCTTCAAGGTGCTCCTTGCCGACAGCCGAGTACATCGGCCCACAGACCACAGGTGAACCGATCTCAGCCGCAGCATCAATCAACCACCGGATGTATCTCTTCGCATTTTCGACGATAACCGGATCTTGGCTGCAAATATTTCTATCTAGGCCAAATGCCCCACAGATAATTCCCTGTAGGCCGTTTCTGACCAACTCCTCTTTAACCTGCACGGGGTCAATCAAATCGGGGTTCTCACACGCCACTTCTAAAACGTCAAATCCCATCTCTCTTACTTTGGGCGCAAGGTGTTTCACGGCTGAGGTTGTGCACGGGGAGACCCAAACGAACGTATTGACTCCAAATTTCATAGTTCCCTCCTCCTGATGGTTATGACACAAAATGTGAATTACCTTCGACCACAAAAAGGTGCTCAAGCGCTAGCGCGATCGCACCTACAATGCCCGCATCCGCGCCTGCACGCGAAAAGTTTATAGATAAATTTGAGGTCGCCAACGGCAAGGAGCGCTTTAGTACGGCCCGCCGAATTGCCACCAAGAGATGATTTCCGAAATTGGAAATACCCCCGCCAACAAAAATATGACTTGGGTTAAAGAAATTGACCAGCCCTGCTAAAACTTCACCGATCATTTGTCCACTAGCACGAATAATTTCCAAAGCCGCTTCATCTCCCTCGCGACAAGCAAGATTGACATCCTCGGGCGTTAGTAAACCTCCCTTTTCTTCCATCATCTTCCGCAGTAATTCGCTCTTGCCATCTCGGGCAGACTGCATCGCCTTCTCTGCAATGGCGGGGCCGGCCGCCATAGCCTCCAAACAGCCGCGATTACCACAACGGCAAATTGGGCCCTGTTTGTCCACACAAATGTGCCCTACATCCCCGGCGCAACCATCATTGCCCCGATGGACTCTTCCCCCCACGACAATACCGCACCCGATTCCCGTGCCAATCTTGATAAACAAAAAATGCTCAATGTTAGACGCATCCCCGGAACGCTGCTCACCCAACGCCATAATGTTGACATCGTTGTCAACAACGACCAAGGCGGACGGGAAGAACTCTTTAAAGAAATTTCGGATCGGATAGTTTTCCCAGTTTGGCATCAAAGGGGGAGCCACCAAAACCCCACGCACAAAATTCACCGGTCCAGGTACACCCACACCAATCCCAATGACTTGTTCCGGGCGAATACCCCGGGCAACAGCCATTTCCAGAATCAACGCACTGCACCGACCTAATACTTCCTCAGGCGGACGACGAATATCAGCCGGCTCGGTCACTCGGTTCAAAATCAAGCCGTTCACATCTGCGATCGCAATATCTAAACTCGTCGCGCCAATGTCAACACCGACAACGAATCCCAAACGATTGTTAAAGCGCAAAAGGCGTGGCTTGCGCCCGCCTTTTGACGTACCTTCACCCACCTCAACCAAAAAACCTTTTTCAATCAGTGTATTGATTTCCTGAGATGTCTTAGCCCGAGACCAACCCGTAACATTTGTGATCTCAGCACGCGAGGCTTGCCCACTCTTTCTCAATACATTTATCACCTCGGCTTGCGTGGAACTCAACGGGAAAGGTGCTTGGATGACCGAGGTTGCCCTGTTGGCAGAGATGATATTTTTTAGCATTTGTGTGGCTACCGGTGGTGGATCTAGGTCAAAAAGTTACCAGTTCTTATTATATAGAAATCACTTTGTTAAATCAATAGCATTATTTTGCTATTTTGTGAACAAAGTTTCGGATAACTGAGACAAAATAAGTATAAATTATGAGTATTCGCGTAAGAATTTGAACAAGACCCACGCAAAAAACAAAATCCGATTTGTTAGCCGATTTCATACTATCTGCAACCTCACAGAATTTCCTTACCGCACCTGCGGAACCCACGTCCCCTCTTCAGCGTCTTAATCGTGTCCAACCCGAATGGAATTGCGAGGAGGAGGTGCCCATGTCCGCCCGAAAAATCGGTCTGCTCATTGGATTAGCCTTTGCCCTGCTTATCACCGCTTGTGCTCCGTTGCCCCCTCAACCTACCCCGACCAAGCCTTCCAGCGGCGACATCATCCCCGTGCGTTCCGGCAAACCTTACCGCAGTCCGGCCAATGTTCCCGAAACCAACTTACAAGCCCTGATCGAGGGCAATACCGCTTTTGCCCTCGATCTCTATCAATATTTGCGGGGCGAAGAAGGCAACCTGTTCTATTCACCTTACAGCATCACCCTTGCCCTGGCCATGACCTATGCCGGCGCCGCTGGCCAAACCGCCGAAGCCATGGCACAGACGCTTCACTTCACCCTACCCCCAGAGCAACTTCATCCGGCCTTAAATGCCCTCAACCAACGCTTGACCACGCCACCCACCCCACCTAATCCCGAGGAACCCCCGTTTGAACTCCATACCGCCAATGCGCTATGGGGACAAAAAGATGAGCCCTTCCGCAGTGCATTTCTCGACCTACTGGCCGAGAACTATAACGCCGGCATGCAAACCCTGGATTTTCCCGCCGATCCTGAGGGAGCGCGCCAACGCATCAACACCTGGGTAGCCGAGCAAACCCGCGACAAGATTCGCGATCTCCTTCAATCCGGCGATATCACATCACGAACACGGCTGGTCTTGACCAACGCCATTTACTTTAAAGCCGCCTGGCGCTATCCGTTCAAGCCCGAAGACACGCGGGAAAGTGACTTCACCCTGCTCAATGGGCAAAAGGTGCGCGTCCCTATGATGCATCTGAACAAGGAACTCGCCTATGCTGAGGGCGAGGACTATCAGGCCGCGGCCCTGCCCTATGCCGGAGGCGATTATGAGATGGTCGTGCTTGTCCCCACCACAGGACAATTCAAAGCCTTCGAACAAACGCTAACCCCGCAACGTTTGGACGAGATTTTGACCCGCCTCGAACCCACTCAACTTGATTTAACCCTGCCGCGTTTCACGTATGATGCCCGCTTAAGTCTCAAATCGGCTCTCGAAGCCATGGGGATGAAGATCGCCTTCGATCCCGATCGGGCTGACTTCACGGCGATGAGTGAGTATCCGGGCCTCTTTATCGGGAATGTGGTACACAAAGGCTTTGTGGCCGTGGATGAAGCCGGCACCGAAGCCGCCGCGGCTACGGCGGTGATTATGGAACGCACCTCGATGCCCGCCCGTTCGGCCACCTTGCGGGTTGATCGTCCCTTCATCTTCCTCATTCGCGACCGCCAAAGCCAGAGCATTCTCTTCATCGGGCGGGTACTGCGACCTTGATCCCCCATCCTTCTGTTAACCACCCAGGGCAGGCTGGTCTCAGCCGCCTTGGGTGGTACCCGGTGGGGGCCAAATCGTCCCCGCCCGTACCACTCCGCCGGGGGGAACATCGGCTTTAACCGTTGCCCCATTGCCAACCCGTGCCCCGCGGCCAATAGTGATGCCAATATTGATCGTCGCCCCCATACCGATCTGCGCAAAATCTTCCACCTGCACCCCGCCCGCGAGTAGCGCCCCCGGCGAGAGATTCACACACCGTCCCAGCACACAATCGTGAGAAACCACAACCCCCGCGTTGATGACGGTGCCAAACCCCACCTTAACCGCACTGCTGAGATACGCCTGGGGCAGCACCTGCACCCCACCGTCCAACTGGGCACTCCGTTCAACATATGCCGCCGGATGCACCAACGCCGGGCAGGTTAGACCCGCTTGAAGCAGGATCTCAAACACCCGCCACCGCACCTCTGGGCGCCCAATTCCCCCTACGCCGTTAACCGCCAAGCGCACCCCTTGTTGGTAGAGGTGCGGCAAAATCTCCGCGCCCCCCAGCACCGGCACGCCCAACACTTGATTACCTGCGGCCAACCCATCATCTATGATTCCCACCAAACGATACATCCCCAAGGCTTGGATCAATTCAATCAAGACCTTGCCGTGGCCGCCTCCGCCGTAGAGCACCACCGCAGTGGGATCAAAATCAGACTCTAGGTCAGGTAAAACCGGAACGCCCATCGTTCTTTTTATATCACAAAAGCCCCAACCCTATGTTATATTTGAAACACATCAATCTGTTTTCGACCCAACCCAAACCTCTGGTGGTAAAACCGAGCGCGTATGTCGGTTATAGATGAGATCAAGGCGCGCATTGATATTGTGGACCTGGTCGGTGAGACGGTCAAATTACGTCGCACGGGCAAAAATTATATTGGTTTCTGCCCGTTTCACCCCAATACCCGCACCCCCTCGTTTGTCGTCTTTCCTGAGACGGGCACCTGGCGCTGTTTTGGTCAATGTAACGAAGGCGGGGACGTCTTCCGCTTTGTGATGAAGAAAGAGAATTGGGATTTCAACGAAGCCCTGCGCTTCCTGGCCGAGCGCGCCGGCGTGACACTACGTCCAATGGAAGCCGCGCCCCCTGAGGAAGAGCAAGCCCTGGAACGCCTACGCGACCTGCTCGAAAACGCGGTCACGTTTTATCAACACCACCTTACTCAGACCCCAGAGGGCCGTTCAGCCCTCGATTATCTCCATAAGCGTGGCTTGCGCGATGAAACCATCTTGCAGTTTGGTCTGGGTTATGCGCCCAACCGTTGGGATGCCACCTTAAACTATTTCCTGGGCAAGGGCTACAGCGTCGAGGATCTGCTTCAAGTTGGTCTGGTTGTCCAGCGCGAGGATGGACAGGGCGTTTATGACCGCTTTCGCCACCGTATCATGTTCCCCATCCGTGATCCACAAGGGCGCATGGCCGGATTCGGTGCCCGTGTGCTTAACCCTGAGGATATTCCAAAATTCATCAATACCCCTCAGACACCGCTCTTCGATAAAGGGAAACTGCTTTATGCTTTGGATCAAGCGCGCAAGGCGATCCGCGCCCAGGATCAGGTGGTGATAGTGGAAGGCTATCTGGATGTCATTGCCTTGCACCAAGCCGGCTTTACCAATGTGGTCTCGCCCATGGGTACTGCCCTCACCGAAGACCAACTGCGTCTGCTTAAGCGCTTCACCCGTCATATCGTCCTGGCTCTCGATGCCGACGCTGCCGGGCAAAAAGCCACACTGCGCGGGTTAGAGGTCGCCCGCCAGGCTATGGACCATACCGATGAACTAGTCTTCGATGCGCGTGGCCTACTGCACCATGAGGCTCGCCTCCAAGCCGATTTGCGCGTCACCACCCTTCCCCCTGGTCAAGATCCGGATGAAGTCGTTCTGAGTAATCCCCAAGCCTGGGCAGACCTGGTCGCGAGTGCTAAGCCGATCGTAATCCACGTTATGGAAACCCTGACTGCCGAACGGGACTTGAATGACCCCAAGGTCAAACGTGAGATTGCCGCCCAGGTATTACCTTTGATCGAAGAGGTGCCCGATGCGGTCGAACGCGAAGATTATCGCCAGCGCCTGGCACGCCTACTGCGCGTGGACGAGCGTGCCCTCCTGCGGGCCGCCCCTGCCCGTCCCATGCCAAACCGCCAGCGCGGCGCAACCGCCACCCCTCAACGGGTGGTTACGCCGTTGGTTAGCACCCAACCCCCACTCCACGAGATGGAAACCCACTGCCTGCGATTACTACTGCGCCACCCCGAGAACCTTTATCTGCTCAATCGCATCCTGCAACAAGCCGGGTTGAACCGCTTTTCGCCACAGGATTTTGAGCAAGCCCCGCACCGCGCTTTAGCCCAAACCTTTCTTCAAGCCTTAGACCAAGATGATCTGGAAGTAGTGACCTATCTTCAACAACATACCGGTGATGCACTGCATGAATTTTTAACCGCTCTGCTCTCCCCGCTCCCTCATGGTGAACCCACTCCCGAACAGCAATTGGAAGACATCGCCCGTACTCTGATCAAAATGCGTCTTGCTCGGGTCAATGCCACCCTTCAACAGTATCGTTTCCTCCATGAGAATACATCGCCAGAAGATGGACAGGTTGGCAACGAGTTTGCAACCCTGATACCGCAACTAATCCAACTGCGCGCCCGCCTTGAGAAAGCGTTAGCCCAACCCTTACAACCGGACTGATCGTATGGATATCTTGAAAGCCCTCTTAGACCTTTTACGTTCCCTCTTCGGCACCCCCACACCGCCGCCTCCGCCCCCTTCCCCGCCTGAACCGGTCGGCGGCATTCCGGCGCCCATCCGCCGCCGGGTTTTGGTGATCACCTTCAACCCGCAAATACCTTCCCAAGGCGGACAGCGGCTGATCGAAGCCTTGGGCTGGAACGCACCCGAAAATCTTGTTACAACCTTCATCACGGATATCCAAACGGTCAGTTACGGCTATCTCAATTTTCAAATCGCCGAACGGGTAACTGTGGACGGCATACCTGCCAAAACAGACGGATTTATCTACACGCCCGAAGCATATTTAGAGGCCGTTCAGCGCGGCCAGGGTCACCAACCCGACACCGTAGATTACACTCGCTTGCTCAACACCTTCCGGATTTTAGACAAAGTACGCGATGGTCTCATTGATGAGGTCTGGTGTTTCGGCGGGCCCTTCTTCGGGTTTTACGAATCGGTCATGGCCGGCCCGAATGCCTTCTTCTGCAACGCGCCGCCTCTGGCGAACGGACAGGCCGCAGGGCGGCGCTTTCTGATCATGGGCTTTAACTATCAGCGCGGGGTGGGGGAGATGTTGGAAGCCTTTGCCCATCGGGCGGAATTCATCCTGCACCGCGTTTTCCAGCGCACCAGCGGTGACGCCAATCTCTGGGAGCGCTTCACCCGTTATGAGAAAGCCCATCCCGGTCGGGCAGAATGCGGCACCGTTCATTACGCGCCTAACAGCCGCACCGATTACGATTGGGGCAACCCCACTCCCGTGCTCAGTCGCTGCCGCAACTGGCGCAATTTTCCGGATCTCAGCGGTGCGCCCCAATGGGTGGATTGCAGCGAATGGGGCAACGGCGATATGCGACTGCATCACCTATGGTGGCTAAGCCTGTTCCCTCATATCACCGGCCAGCGCGATGGGATCGCCTATAATTGGTGGCAATATGTGGCCGATCCCAACCTAGCCCCTTAGGGTATAATGCCTGCACTTGGCGCATCCGAATGGTGAAAATTTTGGAGGTGAGAACCCATGTTTCGCAAACCTTCCCCCCCACCTGCAGCGGGCATCACGCCCACCGAACGGGTGACCTCTGTACTCGGCCCCGGTCTGACCTGGACGGGCAGTTTGCGCGGTAGCGGTGGTGTGCGCATTGAAGGTGTGTTTGAAGGTGAAATTCACCTTCGCGGCCTCTTGGTCATCGGTGAAAGTGGTCGGGTAACGTGCGAAACACTGCGCGCCAATACAGTAGTTGTCGCTGGCACGCTTTACGGAAACGTCATCGCCGAGAAACTGGAAATCCGCAGCACCGGCCGTGTGTGGGGTGATGTCACCGTGGTCACCTTCACTACCGAAGAGGGTGCTTTCCTACGCGGACAAGTGCGTATGGAAGAAAAGGTAGACCTACAACTGGAAGCGCCTGAAGGTCAAACCACACCCGATAAATCCAACGAAGGGACGGACACCTCACCGGCATGACTTGGCGCGAAGGGCTGTTACTGCTCATTGAGGTCATGGGGGTGGTAGCGGTCACCCTGCTGCTCACCCTCAGCCCACGCTTCCGTCATCCGCCTTTGGTGTTTCGCTACCCCCGTCGCGAGGGAGGTATCGGGCTGATGTTGTTCGGGCTGACGTTGGCTGGCGCATTTCTTTACTTGCACACCACAGGGACAACACCTTTTCCACCTCTCACCGCACAAATTAACGTCATGGGGATGGCGCTCTTACTCTATCTTGGGGCTTTGGTAGCGCGCGGGCAACCCCTACGGAGCGCCGGTTGGGGGCGGGCAACCCTTCTCCCAGCACTGCAACTAGGATTGGGGTTGGTGTTTATCACCCTATTCCTGCGTGGGCAGTTCTCGCACCTGCTGAGAGGGATCTCCCGCGAGCAAGGGCAAGCCTTACTTTTGAGTTTACTTTTAGCGGCAGGTGAAGAGAGTATTTTCCGTGGCTATCTACTGCCCCGCTGGTCGGCCTGGCTGGGTTCACGCGCCGGGTTGGTGGTAAACGGCTTAGCCTTTGCTCTATGGCGGTTGCCCTGGGTGCTCGCCGCTCCCGTCGCCACGCTTGGGATAACCTTAGGCATCGCTTTCGTTCAGGGTCTATTGCTCGGCTGGATCATGCAAAAGAGCGACCACGTGTTGGCCGGGGCGCTTTACCGCGGTTTTTCCGACTGGTTGCGCACTCTCTAAATGATGACATTTTCAGGCCGATTTTTGTGACAAATGGCCCATACCCGCGGATTGACAGGGATCTTTTCTTTGTGCTATCCTTCACACAGCAACTGGATGAATTAATCGGATTAATTCCATTCTAAGGAGACCGACTATGGCTTATGTGATTAACGCGGATGATTGCATTGCCTGTGGGGCGTGCGAAACCGAGTGCGAACACGGCGCAATTTTTGAGAAAGACGGCGTGTATGTGATTGATGCTGCGAAATGCCAGGATTGCGGCAACTGTGCCGAGGTCTGCCCTAACGGGGCCATACACCAGGCTTAGTGGCTTATCCCTCTGCGTGCTAACACACTCGCCCCGTAAAGGGGCGAGTGTTTTTAATCTTTTCTAGGCCTGGCGCGCACGCCGCGCGCTCCGCCCCCCTTTGCTCTCCGGGGATGCCGGCATGACCCGATAGGCCGGCGCTAAGATAGCATAAATGCGGCACAAGCGCAAATCCAGCATGCGACTGCGGATGCGGGGGTCCAGGTCATCCAACGTGCTGGATGTTGTGATCACAGTGGGCAGACGCGCATTGTAACGATGATTAAAGATCTGATACAGTTTCTCCCGTGCCCACGGGGTGGCGCTCTGGGTGCCCAAATCGTCCAGAATCAACAGCGGGGCGTTGCGCACCTGTTCGAAAAGCCGATCATACGAAATCGTGCTGGAAGGGCCAAAGGTCGCCCGCAGGTGATCCAACAAATCGGGGACGACCACAAATAAGGGTTCTTCTCCCAACCCTTTGCGGTAATTTCCAATTGCCGCCGCCAGATGCGTTTTGCCGCACCCATAATCGCCCATCAGTACCAGCCATCCCTGCGGGGCTTCGGCAAACGCCATGGCCGCTTCGTATGCCTTTTGCAAACTCTCCAACGCCTCTCGCGAGAGGTTTTCATTTTCCCGCAGGCTGAAATTGCCGAAGGTGCGATCTGCCAGCAAATCCAGTGAGGAAAATGGCGAAAGGGGTTCATCATTGAGTGGAACCCGGTAATCGGGGGCCTGAATCTCCACCCGTGTGACCAAATCAGCGTCCATCAAACGTGAGCGAATGCGACCGTCCAGGTCATCCAGAGTTAAGTTGGTAGTAATCACGGTGGGTAAGCGCAAGATATAGCGATGGTTGATGATCTGGTAAAGTTTTTCCGCCGCCCAGGGGGTGGTGTTCTGAGTTCCTAGATCATCTAACACCAACAACCGAATATGCCGAATTTCATCAAAGCGTGCCTCAAAGTTTTCATCCGCGCTTTCAAACGCAAAGCGCAACCAATCCAGTAGGTCAGGCACCGTGAGAAAGAGCACCGGCACCCCCTGCTCAACGGCAAAATTCGCAATTGCCGCCGCTAAATGGGTTTTGCCACAACCATAGCCGCCCATCAGCAACAGCCACCCCTGTAAGGTTTGGGCAAATTGGCGGCTGACGTTATACGCCTGTTCCAGCGACTGGATTTGACGATCACCCAATCCACGCCGCCCTTGGGTCTGGAACGTTTCGAACCGCATATTACGGAAGGCTTCCAGGTTGCTCAGACGATACAAAGCCTCCCGTTCACTCCGCATGGCCTCTGTTTGCCGGCAGACACACAACTGCAATTTGCCAAAATCCGGATGCCCCACCGGTAAGTCCTGCCGCACAAAGCCCACACCGTGGCAAATAGGGCAATTAGGATCCCCGGGTAGGTTCGATTGTCGCGGTGGCAAACTCTCAGTGCCGGACGTATTGTCCGTACTCGCCTTCGATATACTTGCGGCGATTCGTTTCAGTGTTTCTCCAATCGGTTCCATGACCCTCTCGCTCCATACGGGCTCGCAAAATAGCCTCAATATAGCGCCAGCGACGCACGTTATTCTCAACCGCAATGCGGATCGCCTCTTCAATCCATGCCATGGGATAGGTGCGCTCCGCATCGCGCAAGGCTTCCGCCAACATTGGTGTTAGCGGCCCAATGTTCTGCTCATAAAGACGGAAGATATTCGGGCGCTCAATCTCCAGAGCCACGTCAGGGTGATTTAACTGTTCAGGTCGCCATTCGCCCCGCTTCAACGCTTCAACCGCGGCGCGTCCCCGCGGGGTGTTTAAAAAGTACAACATGCTTTCACGCAGCCCCTCTTTATAGTGGACGCACAGGAAAGTGCCGCGTTGCACGGCTCGCTCCAACGCTTCGCGCAATGCTTCGCGAGCACTGGCTTCATCTGTGCCTAAACTCTGTAACAACCGCCGATCGGCGGCAAAATCCTCAAAAGACAGATACCGCACCGCCCCTTCTAAATGCTCCAGAAACCAGAAAGCATACAGGGTCACTTTTAATTCGCCCAGATGGTCAATCTCGGGGAGTAAATCGGTGAAGAAGGGATTGGGGATACGCGTCAGTCCGACTTTTCCGGCTGGAAATCCTGCAAAACTTGCCATCATTTCTCACCTCTATCCTATTAGCCCGGCATGCGCACGGTAGCGGCATTTTCAAAGCGGGCCAGGTTGCTGAGAAATACCACCTCAATTCCGCCGTGCGTTGGGCCATTTCGGTGTTTCGCCACAATAATCTCGGCCAGGTTGCGGCGCGGGCTTTCTTTCTCCAAGCCTTCAGGGCGATGGATGAACATGACCACATCAGCATCCTGTTCTAGACTGCCCGATTCGCGCAAGTCCGAAAGCATCGGGCGTTTGTCGGCACGCTGTTCCACGGCGCGCGAGAGTTGCGCCGCCGCCAACACCGGCACGTTTAATTCGCGCGCCAGGATCTTGAGATTGCGCGAGATATATGAGACCTCTTGAACGCGGTTTTCCGAGCGCGTATCCCCAGCCATTAATTGCAAATAATCCACAATGATCAGGTCAAGTTCATATTCCAAATGCAGACGGCGGCATTTGGTGCGCAACTGTAACGGCGTAATGGCGGGTGTATCATCCAGCCAGATATGGGTATCGCTCAGCACCTCAATGGCGTGGGTGAAAAGCGGCCATTCTTCATCGGTCAGTTTGCCGGTACGCAGGCGTTGGGTATCTATCCCGGTTTCTTGGGCAATTAGGCGCTGCACCAACTGCTCCGCCGACATCTCCAACGAGAAAATAGCCACCCGTTTGCGATGGCGCTGAGCCGCATTTTTAGCCACCGAGAGCAGAAAACCGGTTTTACCCGAACCGGGACGACCGGCTACGATGAGTAAATCGGAACGCTGCATCCCACCCAGCAGGCGATCCAGATCAATCAGGCCGGTGGGCACGCCGTAGATTTCATCACTGCGTTGCGAAAGTTGATCAATGCGGTCGTAGTAGGCACTGAGGACGGTTTGGATCGGCTGCACATCGCGCTGCAAGCGGCGCTCGCTCAACCCAAAGACGGCCTTCTCTGCCTCGTCTATGATGGTATCCACCGAGCGGCGTGGGTCATAGGCCAAACGCGCCAGTTCATTGGCCGCCGCCAGCATGCGCCGCCGGATCGCGCTTTCCTGCACCAGGCGGGCGTAGGCTTCGGCATGGAGTGAGGTCGGGGTCTGATTGATCAATGCCAGCAGGTAAGCCTGCCCCCCGACCTCGGTGAGGTGACCTTTCTCTTCCAAGACCTGGCAAACCGTCAGGTAGTCAATCGGGATGCGGTGCTCGGTGAGATGAACAAAGGCTTCCCAAACCCAGCGATTGCGGGCAATGTAGAAATCCTCCGGGCGTAGAATTTGCGCCAGATCAAAATACACCTCCGGGTTGATCAGCACCGCCCCCAACACCGCTTCCTCGGCTTCGCGGTGGTGGGGTTGAGCCTGCTCAAGCGCAGAAGATGTTTCCTCTACCAGCGGGGGAAGTTCTCCCATCGTGCCTCGTTCTCCTTACGAACCTGACTACCTAACCAGCGTTTATAAAATGATACCCCGAAAAACCCATCCAGGCTGAACAAAAACCGGGGTCAGTGAGACCCCGGAATATTCGCCCAACCCATCAGTGTTTTTTAGGCGGCTCTTCGTCGGGGTTCTCTTCATCCCCTTCCTCGCCGCTCTCGGAGTCGTCGAGATCCCCAATGTTCAGTTTCTGCAAGAAATCCTCAAACACCGAGAGACGCTCGTCGGTCTCTTCATCCAGGATCTCGGTTTTCGACGTGGGTTCAACCGGTTCTTCGGGGGTTTGCAAATCTTTCTCGGGGGTAATGCTGGCGGCATCCATAACCTCACGCGCCACCAGAATTGGGACATGCGCCCGCACCGCCAGGGCTAACGCATCCGAGGGACGCGAGTCAATGTTGAGCACCTCGCCGTTATGTTCCACCACCAAGTTACCGTAGAACACGTCATCACGCAGTGCAACGACCTCTACGCGCAACAGCCGTGCATTGAGGGAATTCAAAACGTTCTTCAATAGATCATGGGTTTGGGGGCGCGCCACCTCGATTTCCTGCAGAGCGATGGTGATCGCCTCGGCCTCATAAGGGCCAATCCAGATCGGCAAATAACGCTCGGCGTTGATCTCACGTAGAACCACAATCCGCTGTTGGTTGGTGAGACTGACCCGGACGCTATCAATAACAACTTCAACCATTTTAGGCATACCAAACCTCGACACGTGGGAAACCCGGATAAACCACCGTTGTTCATATTTTAACACGGTGGAGGTGAGGATGCAAATGCGACTTGGTCAGAGCGGATCGCTCATTCCTCATCCCAACCGGGGAGACTGGCAACAAAAAACCCATATTAAAAGAGTCGTCAGGCATGGGGGGGACATGCCTGACGCCCTTCAGGGAGGGAATGCCACCATCTACCTTTTTCCCAGCGTGGGGGGGACACGCTGGCTTGCAGTTCTGGTGGGACACCAACTACCGTTAAAAATCCTTCTCGGTGTCTGTGGATAATATACACCATTTTTGTCAACTTTGCATTAAAACAATTTAAGAACTTCACAATTCGACCCTAATCCTTCTGCGGGGCTAAAGGCATTTCAAAGTGAATGGCCGTCCCACCCCCAGGAACCGAAGCCGCCCAAACCCGCCCTTGATGCGCTTCGACGATGGCTTTCACAATGGCCAGCCCTAGCCCGCTTTCCCCCGCCTCGGTATGGCGCGATTTATCCGCCCGATAAAAGCGCTCAAAAATCCTGGGAATCTCCTCCGGCGGAATCCCTTCCCCGGTATCGCGTACAACGAATTCCACCCCCTGCTCTGAAGGTTTCGCCTCCAAGATCACCTCACCCCCTGCTGGAGTATGACGTAATGCATTGCTCAACAGGTTGTCCATCACCTGCATCATGCGGTCTTCATCCAACCATACCAGAGGTAGATTTTCCTCCCGATTCACCCGTAATGTAATACCTTTTTGTGTCGCCCGATGCTGAAATATGCTCGCCGCCCGCTCCAAAATTGCCGCGGGAGACACAGACTGGCAGTTCAGGCGCAGTTCACCCGCATCGGCCTGGGAAAGAAGGCGCAGATCTTCGACCATCTTTTGAAGACGCTCGATTTCGACATAGATCATTGCAAAGCGTTCAGGGGTAGGGGCTAAAACGCCATCTCGCATTGATTCGATATACCCGGCAATCACCGTCAACGGCGTGCGTAAATCATGCGCAATGTCGGCAGTCATTTGCCGCCGCATTTCGTTTGCCTGTGCTACCTCGCGGCTCATTTGATTAAATGCTCGGGCTAGTTGGCCAATCTCATCCTGAGTGATCACCTTAACCTCTTGCTCCAGGTTTCCCCGGGCAATCTTTTGCGCGGCGTCGGTCAGCGCTTGCAACGGATGGGTTAGACGCCGCGCCAGCCACAGGCCGATCACTATAGCCACGATCAGAGCTCCTCCCAAGGCCAGTGCCAATGCCTGGTAGGTTCGGCGTAGGAAAAGCGTCTCGGCAGGGTTAAACGCTGGAGCGCGTGCTGCCCGGAGCAAGTAACCGATCGGCCTGTTATTCACGCTGAGTACAACGCCTTCATGCTGTAAACGCTCGAATGGAAGATAACTCCCCGGCGGAGAAGTTGGATCTGCGCTAATGAGAACTTTCCCTTCTGAGTCCGCCAACCCGAAGAGACCGCGCCGGTCACGATCAAAACCCAGGCGTTCCTGAGGCTTAATTGGGGTCACTTGGTTTGACTCGGTGGTCTGATCGGCGGGAGTTGGGATCATGCGCATCTCCAAACGCCACCACGCTTGCTCAATCCCCTCCCATGAGCCGTGTGTGACATAGTAATTGATCAGCAGTTGCTTGAGCGTTTCCTGTTGTTGCTCGATAATCAACCGGCTTAAGCGATCAGGGCTGCTTGCTCGGATGACCAGCGTCACCAACGCCGCTGAAATGAACGCAACCAAAATGAACGCCAGAGTAATCTTCCAATACAAGGATTGGCGCACCATTGGCATCACTCCACTTTTCGCAGACGATAACCCACCCCGAACACGGTCTCAATCCATTCGGGATGGCTGGGATCTTTCTCAATCTTGCACCGTAGATTACGAATATGAACATTCAAGGTGCTGCTCAAACCGGCAAACCCACTATCTGCTAGGCGGTTAGCCAACTCATCCCGCGTAAAAACGCGCCCCGGCGCCCGCATAAACGTGACCAATAAGTCAAATTCCAATGGAGTCAGAGAGATTTCCTTATCGCGTACCTTTACCGCATGGGCTTGCAGATCCACCCAAAGATCGCCCACATGCAAGACCTCAGTCCGTTCGGACGCCCCCGCAACTCGTCGCAACGTGGCCCGAATGCGGGCCACCAGTTCACGCAGGCGAAAAGGTTTGACCACATAATCATCTGCCCCTAGTTCCAGACCCAAAACCGCATCCGATTCCTCCTCCCGCGCGGTCACGATAATAATTGGGGTTTGGCGTTCCTGACGGTATTGCTTGATAAACTGATAACCGTCCATACGGGGCATCATCAGATCAAGTAAGATCAAATCGGGATTTTCGTGCCGCGCGGTATAGAGCGCACTTTGACCATCTGAAGCCGTAATCACGCGAAACCCGTGCTCGCTTAGATACTCTTGCAATAACTGCCGCACATTGGCCTGATCATCCACTACCAGGATCGTTGTTGGCATGATTCCGTTCCTCCATACCGGACTGCTTATAGCGTAACACAGAATGATTTAAATCCGATTTAGAAAAGGTTGAGATACCCAGCGGCGCGACTGCAAAAAATTCATGCCATCTAAATCAAAACTGAATCAGACAGGGCTAGGATTTAAAGCGAAATCAATCCGAATTACAGGGAGTGTCATATGGGAGCAACCGCTAAATCCTTGCTCAAAGTTCCAAGGAAAGTTTACCTTCCTTTGCTGGCCCTGGCTCTCATCCTAATCATCAGCCTCGGCTTTGTGATCCAGAGCAAGGCCGCCCAAACCACGGCCACCCCTACGGCCGGGTTTAAAACGGCCGTTGTACGCCGTGGCAACATCGTCCTCTCTGCCACCGGTAGCGGCACCCTCGTTGCCGGCCAGGAGGCCCAACTCTCATTCCCGGTTGCGGGCAAAGTCGCCAAAATTAACGTTCAGGTGGGCGATAAAGTAACCGCAGGCCAGGTGCTGGCCGAACTTGCCGATTTGACCTCGCTCCAAGCCGCGGTGAAAGACGCCGAACTGCAAGTGACCTTAGCCGAGAATGAGTTACAGAGCCTTTATGACAACGCGGCGGCCAACCTGGCCAACGCCAAATTGGCACTGGCTGAGGCTCAAAAAACGTATGACGAGGCTAAGTCTAAGGTCAAGCAAAAAGGCTGGACTCGTTGCGATAAAGACACCATCCAGGCCTATTACGACCAGTACGTTCGGCTGAAAGAAAAACTCGATGAGTTCAGTGGGCAGTATGATTCTGATTTCTATTTGACACGCATCTTACCCTTGAAAAACCAGGTTGCTACAGCCTACGCCAATTATAGCTACTGCCTGGGATATACCGACTACGAGATCGAAACCTCTCAGGCTAACCTGGCCGTCGCCGAGGCCAACCTCAAACAGGCTCAAGCCAAAGTGGATACCCTGGAAAAGAATAACGGGATTGATCCGGTCGAACTGGCTCAAGCCCAAAGCAAACTTGAAAACGCCAAACTGGCCTTGGAGAAGGCGCGCCAAAACCTCGAAGGGGCGGTGATGAAGGCGCCTTTTGACGGCGTGATTACAACCATCAATGGGCAGGTGGGCGATTCGGTCAACGCCGGCGCCACCTTCATCACCCTGGCCGACCTCTTCCACCCCGTCGTGGAATTTGCTATTGACGAGACCGATATGGATAAGGCTGTCATTGGCGCCGAGGCAGAGATCACCTTCGATGCTATTCCTGACCGCATGTTCAAAGGCACGGTAACCCGGCTTAACCCAGCGCTTGAAACCATAAATGGCTATCAGGTGCTGAAAGGCGCCATTACGTTAAACATGGATACCAACGATCAGGAAACCTTGCTTGAGGGGTTGAACGCAACGGTAACCATCATTGCCGCACGCGCCGAGAACGTTCTAATCGTCCCAATTGAGGCTTTGCGAGATCTCGGTGATGGGCAGTACGCCGTCTTTGTAGTCGGTGCCGATGGTCAACCGCGGTTGACGGTCGTGGAGGTGGGATTGAAAGACAGCACCTATGCCGAAATCAAATCCGGCCTCAATTTAGGGGATGTAGTAACCACCGGTAATGTGGAGACGCAGTGATGAGTCAAGAAACCATCATCATCCGCACCGAGAACCTGAAAAAAGTCTACGGTGCCGGCGAGGCTCAGGTCGTTGCTCTGGATGACATCACGCTCACCATTCGGCAAGGGGAATTTGTGGCGATTATGGGACCAAGTGGTTCAGGAAAAAGCACCCTGCTTAACATCCTCGCCTGTCTCGACCGCCCTACCGAAGGTCGTTACTTCCTTGACGGGATTGAGGTAAGCCACTATAGCCGCCGCGACCTGGCATTAATCCGTGGGCGCAAAATCGGCATGGTTTTTCAATCCTATAACTTGCTACCTCGCCTGACGGCCTTAGAAAACGTCCTTCTGCCCGTCTTCTATCGCCGCGATCAGCGCCTTTCGGCAGACGAAGCCCGCAAACGCGCTTTGGCTGTATTAGAAAGCGTTGGTCTAGGTGACCGCGTTCATCATTATCCCAATCAACTCTCCGGGGGGCAGCAGCAGCGTGTTGCCATTGCGCGCGCCCTGATCAACGATCCGGCCCTGATCCTGGCCGATGAGCCCACCGGTAACTTAGACTCCCATGCCTCTCAAGAGATCCTGACCCTCTTACAGCGACTGCACCAACAAGAGCGCACCATTGTCCTGGTCACCCACGACCCGGATGTTGCTGCGCGCACCGAACGTATCCTGCTCATCCGTGATGGGCATCTGATCTCCGATCAATCCAATGGGCGCGGTCATCCATTGACCACCACACATCCTTCGGATCAACTTACCGAGCCCACTACGGAGGCCCACCATGATCATTGAAATATTGAAGGAAGCATGGCGTAGTCTGCGTGCTAACAAACTGCGGTCTTTGCTGACCACCCTAGGGGTCATCATCGGAGTGGCAGCGGTCATCGTCATGATGGCGATTAGTGCCGGCACCGAGGCCGCGATCTCCGAATCCATTTACAGCCTAGGGTCCAATTTGATTTTCATCTCATCCACCTTTAGCCGCGTGGGGCCGGGTGAGCGCCCCCAGAACACAGGCGGTTTGGTGTACGATGACGTGGCAGCCATCCGTGAGAAGATCAAAGGCGTCGCCGGGGTAACCGTAGATCAACAGGCCAGTGTTACTGTGCGGCGGGGTGATGTTACCCTGGACGGCGTAACATTGCTGGGAACTACAGCAGATTACCCCGTCGTGCGCGGGTTAAGTATAGCCAGCGGACGTTACTTTACAAATACCGAGGTGGAGCGAGCGCAAAAAGTTGCCGTCCTGGGAAAGACCATTGCCGAGAAACTGTTTGGCGATGAGGATCCCATCGGTCAAGCGATTACGGTCAACAAAACGCAACTGACGGTCATCGGCGTCCTGGCCGAAAAGGGGTTGGTCGCCGGCACCGATTTCGATCAAATCATTTACACTCCGATCAAAGTCGTCTTTCAGAAATTCACCCCCTCGCAGTTTGCCCGCTTTATGGGGGATCGGGTGCGTCAGATCACCGTAGCCGTGGAACCCAATGCCAATATTGATCAGGTTGTAGAGCAAATTACACTGCTCCTGGTCAATCGCCACAATGTCAGTGCGGATAGCCCGGATTTCAACATTCGCACCCAGGCCGATATCATCAAAGCCCGCGAGTCCACCACGGCCACTTTCCGCAACCTTCTCATCTGGGTGGCCAGTGTGTCCCTACTGGTCGGCGGCATCGGGATTATGAACATTATGTTGGTCAGCGTAACAGAACGCACTCGCGAGATTGGTCTGCGCCAGGCTGTTGGTGCCACCCCCGAGGACATTCAGATCCAGTTTCTCACCGAGGCGCTCGTGCTCAGCCTTCTGGGGGGAATCATCGGCATCGGTGTAGGGATCGCCGGCTCTTACCTCTTTGGCATGCTCAGCGGAATGCGCACTGTTATTGTGCCCTACGCCATCGGTATTTCTTTCACGTCTGCCGCTCTGGTGGGGATTCTTTTCGGTTATTTGCCTGCCCGCCGCGCAGCAAATTTAGATCCTATCGTTGCCTTACGTTACGAATAATTCCTTAACATTTCAAGGAGCCCTCCTATGAAGAAACAGATCCTCTGGCTCACTCTGATCATGGTAATCGCATTAGGATTAAGCGCTTGCACCAACAGAAACGCCAACGCAAACGCTCAAGGTGCCGCCCCAATAGATACAGGCCAGAGGGGCACACCTCAACCCTTCGACTTTGCCAATCAACCTTTAGAGAGCAAATTGGCGATTGGCATTCTAAAGATGGAAGGAACCGATTTAGCCATTACCCCCGATCAGGCTAAAACCTTACTACCTCTGTGGAAAGCCGTCAAAACCCTCAGCACCAGCGCAACCACGTCTCCGGACGAACTCAATGCCGTTTACCGCCAAATTGAAGAAGCCCTGACAACCGAACAACGCAACTACATCCAAAACCTGAAAATGACTCAAGAAGATCTCCAGAACTTGATGAACTCCCTTGGTATCCAGAACGCCTTTGAGAGTGGAGGTAGTAACTTCGCCAACCTCAGCGATTCAGAGCGCGCCACTCGAATCGCCCAATTTCAGTCTCAACGGGCGGCCGAGGGAGGGGAGCCTGGTTTCCAAGGCCCCCCACCAGGGGGCGAATTTGGCGCTATGCCCCCGGCTGAGGGAACTACGACCACCCAACGCACCCCCAACCCCACCCAAGCCGCAATGCGTCGCTCACTCGGAATGAGTCGCCTCTTCCTCGATCCCCTAATTCAAATGTTGGAAAAGAAGGCCAACGGATAACCGTTTCGTTTGCAAAGCCTCCCAGAGGTTTGTCGTCACTTCTGGGAGACTTTTTAAGTCGTTATATTCCAAAATTTATCTACAAACTCATCAATCTTAAACCCATTCCTAATCACTGTTAGGCACAATTGGTTTTGTTTTAAGACCTAACAACCACGGAGAATAACCATGCACAAAATTAACCTTTGGCTCGACCTTACCCTGTTAGCCGTTTTTTTGGTGATCATGTCGCCCTCACTCACCGGCATTCCCTGGCACGAATGGCTGGCTGTTGGCCTGAGTGCGGTAGCGATTATTCATCTCCTACTCCATTGGGAGTGGATCACACGCGTTGGAGCAACTTTCTTTAGGAAAATATTTCACCGCTCACGGATGAAATTCATCGTGGATGCAATGCTGTATGTAGCCTTCACCCTGACCATGCTCAGCGGGTTGCTGATCTCTCGCAGGATACTGCCTGCCCTAGGCCTACAAGGTAGCCGCAACGTCGCCTGGCGTTCTCTCCATGACCTCACCGCTAACCTAACCTTGTTCTTGGTCGGGCTGCATGTCGCATTGAACTGGAAATGGGTTACCGGGATGGTGGGGCGCTACGTCCTTAAACCCATCTCAGGACTCCGGCGAATCCGAAAACCGATTGCTCTGATCTCAGGGCATCCCCACCAACGCTTAATGAGCAAAAACCAGGAGGTTTCACAATGATCAAGGTGATTTGGCGCACTTCACTTATCCTCGGAACGGCTCTCAGTATTGCCGTTCTCTTCTACCGCGCGGTTAATGACGGTTGGATACCGGGAACAGCCTCGCGCTTTCCCTTTAGGGAAGGTCGTCATGTGGAATCTGCACTGGAAGGGCGCTCCGATTTCCGTGCCTCTACTGCTCCCAACCGCAATATACTGCTTTTCAGGCCGGAGTTCGGTGATCGCGATTTTGAGAACCGGGGCTTCCGCGCGGGGAGTTCAATCACCTTGGGATTGGCCGAGGTACTGCGCAACCTGAGCATCATTGCGCTGATGGTTGGGATCGTGATCACACTCGAGTATCTTTTTCGCTTCGCTCAGAAGACGATACTGCGCCGCTCATAAATTTGCTTTCATCCTCATGTTCCTCTCCCCCTTGCCCTCGCCCTTTTCTTAGAGCGAGGGTCTTTATTTTCGCCTGGATGAGGTTGAGTCCCGCTTTTGTTTTCCTCTCCGAATAGACGCAACCAATAGCCCACCTCTTCGGGAGAAAGCGGCGCTTCTTTGGCCGCCGGTTCTGTTGGCGCAGAGGACGTAACGTCCTGAAGCCAGTGGGCAAAGGTTTCTGCAGAGACCACGCGCGCACCATGTGCCCGCGCTTCGGCCTGGACACGATGGTCAGATGAAACCACCGTCCAGTTTCGCGCCTCACCCCCTAGCGATTTAAGGCGGCGCGCAATAGCCTCATCTGCCGTCAAGCCCTGGCGCACAAAGTGCATCAGCACCCAGCCCGAACGGCGCGCCCCCGCCATGCCCGGCGGCGCCTGATCGAAAAACACTTCTGCCCGCTTGCGCTGGCGCTGGCACAGGCGTTGCACCATCTCCACCAGCCGCATCTCATCATCCGGATCTGCCAGGCTCAGCCCCGGAATCTTTGGGATCAGGTTGTGCCCATCAATCAGGTACGCCATACGGTCTCACCCCTCATTTTAGCCCAATTTATGCTATTATTCAGCACAGGACGCCAATGCTAAAACGCCTCCTTCCTTACATCCTGCTGAATATTTTGGTCTCGGCGCTGACAACCCTGATTGTGCTCACGTTATGGGATCGGGTACAGCGTCCGGCTCCATTGGCAGGGCAACCTCTCTCTACTTTCCCCGCAGTGCTTCCCGCGCCAACGCAGACCCTGCCGTCGTCATCGCCTTTTCTGCCCTCACCCACCCCTACCCTGCCTCCGTTAGACCAAGCCTGGATCACCATTGCCGAAGTGCTCGCCCCAGGGGATGTAGAACATGAAGCCATTTTACTCAAGCGGTTAGGGGAAGGGGATCTGTGGCTAAAGGGATGGCGCTTGGTTAACCCTCGCGGGCAAGCGTTTGAGTTCCCTAACCTAACCCTGAGCCCGAATGGCTCCGTGCGCATTTACACCCGGCGGGGCAACAATACCGTGATTGAACTCTACTGGGGGCTGGAAACCCCGGCCTGGCAGCGCGGTGACAAAGTGCGCTTGTTGGATCCCGAGGGCAATCTGCGCGCAGATTACGTTATTCCTTGAAGGAAGACCCTTATGGATGCCTTAGAACGCCTGGCTGAAGAGAAAATTCGGGCCGCGATGGACGCCGGCGCGTTTGATCAATTGCCCGGACGCGGCAAACCTCTCCAACTAAACGATAATCCTTATGAACCGCCCGAATGGCGTCTGGCATTTCACCTTCTCCGCACCCACGGCTTCACCTTGCCGTGGATCGAGATACGCCGTGAGATTGAGGCCGACCTGCAAGCGGCGCGGACGGAATTGACTCTCGCCGTCAATCAGCCCACGTGGGAAGAGGCTCAAGCCCATTTTCGTGCTCGATTGACGATACTAAACAAACGCATTTTCAATTACAATTTACACGTCCCGCTGGAGCGGTTTCAGTTGCCGCTCTTGAACATTGAGGCCGAAATCGAGCGGATTTGCCAGCAAGTTCGTCCTTGCCAATCTTCACCCGAGGAAGAGCATGCCTCAAGCGCTTTATCGTAAATGGCGCCCCCGTGTGTGGGAGCAAGTGATCGGTCAGGAACCCGTTGTGCAGACCCTGCGCAATGCCGTGCGTAGTGGGCGGATTGCCCATGCCTACCTCTTTGCCGGGCCGCGCGGCACCGGCAAGACCACCACGGCGCGTTTGCTGGCGAAAGCACTCAACTGCCTTGATCCCGACCCTGCCCACCGCCCCTGCGATCAGTGCGGACCGTGCCAGGCCGTCAACGAAGGGCGCTTTTTAGATTTGATCGAAATCGACGCCGCCTCCAACACCAGTGTGGATGATGTGCGTGACCTGCGCGATAAGATCAACCTGGCACCGGGAGAGGGGCGTTATAAGGTCTATATCATTGATGAAGTGCACATGCTCTCCACCGCCGCCTTCAATGCATTGCTCAAAACGCTGGAAGAACCGCCCCCTCATGCCATTTTTATCCTTGCCACCACCGAGATGCACAAAATCCCCCCCACCGTGCTCTCGCGCTGCCAGCGGTTTGAATTTCGCCGCATTCCCCTGCCCCAGATTGTTGCTCATCTTAAAGCGCTGGCGCAACAAGAAGGCATTGAGGCTGAAGAGGCGGCTTTAGCATTGATTGCGCGCCAGGCCACCGGAAGCCTGCGCGATGCCATCTCCCTTTTCGATCAATTAGCCGCCAGCGACCAGCCCCTGACATTGGGAGCGGCCCAAGCCCTACTGGGCACCGCTACCGACCAGCGTGTCGTGGATTTGGTGGAAGCGTTTTTACAACGCAATCCTGCCCAGGGCTTGTACTGCATTCATCAAGCACTAGAGAGCGGCGCCGACGCCCGTCAGTTTGCGCGTCAAACGGTGGACTATCTGCGCAACTTGATGTTAATTGCGATGGGCAACGCCGATCACGTTGAGGCCACCCCTGAGCAGCGGGCTCAAATGGCCGATCACGCACGCCGCTTTACCTTGCCTTATCTAATGGAAGCCATTCAGCAGTTCAATCAGGCGGCCACCGAAGCCCGTTCCGCATGGCACCCGGCTCTACTGCTGGAACTAGCCCTGGCGCAAACCTTGGCCTTCGAACCCCAACCCCGACCAGAGGCTATCCCAGCACCCTCCCCGCACCCTGGACCGGTGGTGACTGCGCCTGAGGTTACATCTACACCCAAGCCCACACCGCCTCCGCCATCCAAAGCGGCCTCTGCACCGGCGCATACCGCCAAAAGCACCCCCGCTACGCCGCATCCCACCCCTCCCCCTGCTACACCTCCCCCTCCGACCTCGGTGGAAACTCCGTCCTCGACCACTGCCGCGAGCGCCAGCACCTCCGCACCCACTGAAAACCTGCCGGATACCAAAAAAGTGCTTCAACACTGGGCACGTATTCGTGCGCTCATCAAAGGGCGCCGCACACAAACTGAAGCCCTCTTGAATTCGTGTAAAGTTGTTCAGGTGCACAACGGCACCTTGGTCTTGGGTTTTGCCACGGAAATCCTTAAGTCCAAAATGGAAACCGGCGAGAACATAGCGCTGACCCAGGCGGCGATCCGCCAGGTGCTGGGCGTAGATCTGCCCATCGTTTGCACCGTGGTCGGGAATAAAGCCACAACCTTGCCGGAAGAATTCGGCATCGAGCCTGATGGCATGGTCAGCACGGCACTCAACCTAGGGGCTAAAATTGTCAAACGCGAACCGAATCCAACGCATGATCAGGAGTGAATAGCGCATGGCCAAAGGTAAAGGTATTCCACGCGGTTTTGGCGGCCTCCCGGCTCAAGGTGGGGGCATGATGGCTCAGATCAAGCGCTTACAAGAGCAAATGGAAGCCTTACAAGCCCAACTGGCCGAAGAAACGGTTACTGCCTCGGTTGGAGGCGGCGCCGTCAAGGTAACGATGACCGGCGCCCAGGTTTGCCGAGGGGTCGAGATTGATCCCGAGTTGCTCAAAGACATGGATGTGGAGATGCTCCAGGATCTCTTGGTGAGCGGGATTAACCTGGCCTTGGAGCAATCGCGCAAACTGGCTGAGGAACGGTTGGGGCCGCTCAGCGCCGCGTTGGGCAACCTGGGTCTCTAGCCCCAGGGATAAACGGAGGGTGTAATGGCGGTCTTGCCAGAACCGGTGCAAAATCTCGCCCTGGCATTTGAGCGTCTGCCGGGAATAGGCCCTAAAACGGCGGCGCGGCTGACTTTTTATCTCTTGCGCGCCCCGGAAGAGGTCTCCCGACAATTGGCCGAGGCCCTGCTCGCCCTCAAGAGTCAAACAGCGTTGTGTGAAAACTGCTTTAACATCACCCGCGCCGGTCAACCCTTGTGCGAAATTTGCGCTAACCCCGAACGAGACGAAAGCTTGATCTGCGTGGTGGAAGAACCGCTAGATGCACTGGCGATTGAACGCACCGCTGCCTTCAAGGGCCGCTATCATGTTTTGCATGGCGTGCTCTCACCCATCGAGGGAATTGGCCCCGAAGACCTGAAAATCCGCCCGCTTCTGGAACGGGTTCAGCGCGGCGGTGTGCGTGAGATTATCCTGGCCACTAACCCCAGCCTGGAAGGCGATGCCACTGCGCTTTACCTGCGCCAACAACTTCTACCCCTGGGTGTGCGCGTCACCCGTCTAGCGCGCGGCTTGCCGGTCGGGGGTGACCTGGAATACGCCGACCAGAACACCTTGTTGCGCGCCTTGGCCGGGCGCCAGGAAATGGATTAACCCCTCAGGGTTGGTTAGGCAAGCGATACAGGACATGCGCGCCCCAATCCTGCTCCGGGATCAGCAAGGGGAGCGTTTGGTCCAGCCCTTCTATAATGCTCTGCGGATAGGGGCGATAGGGATCCTGGCGCAAAAAGGCCACCCCGGCCTGAAAGACCTGGACATGGGTGAAACCCAGCTCGTGCCAGGTGCGTAGAACTGCCTCAGGACTACCGTAAGCCATCCAATCCACCGGCCAGCGGTCTAAGGATTCATCTGGTAAGCAACGCGGCCAGCAGTAAAAACCCCGGGGTTCGTACAGCATTAACACCCGGCTTCCTTGGGGTAGAGTTTGGAGCGCCTGCATAGCGGCACCGAAACTTCCCATATTGGTGATGAGATAATCCTCGCCTTGCATCCGACCTGAAACGACCTCAACCACTCGGCTCTCTAAGGCAGTCATCACCGCCTGAAACAATCCCAATGCCATCACCACACCCAGCACAGTCCATACCAAGCGCCGCACCCGCACCCCCAACCACACCTGAGTCCGACTGCCCCATTCGCCGAGCGCAGCTAACCCCGCCCAGGCCGGCAGTATCCCAAAGTAAAAGCGCGTCTGCTGAAGCAGGCCGGATAACCGACCCCCGACCGCCCAGACAGCCCAGGCGCTTACAAATAAGACGACCGGGACCATAAATACCGACCTCTGGGTTGGATTCGCCTGACGCCAGGCCAATCCAGCTAATCCACCCAACAATACGAGCAACGGACCAATATCGGCACTGTAACCCTCAGCCCCTTCAATTCCCAAATAGGTCGCGCGCAGTGGCAAAAACAGCGTGTCCCAAACAGGATGACCGAAAACCCGGGCATATTGTAATAAACGCAGCCTAAATGGCGTTACCACCCCGCTCGGGAAAAACAAAGGATAGAACGGGTTTCCGGTTAAGATAAAGTTCTTGAGCAACCACGGCAATACAACTATAACAGCCGGGAGCCCAAAACGCATGAGTGCTGCGAGGACAGATTGCCCATTGCGCCGTGCTTGGATCAGGATCACCACCAAAGCCCCTACCCCCAACACACCGGCGGTATATTTCACGCCCAAACCCAGCCCCACCATCACCCCGGCCAGGCTCAACCAATTAGGATCATGGTGCTGACACCAGGCATGTAGGACGATCAAAGTACCGATACCATAAAGCATAACCAACCAGTCCACGTAACCCCAGGCCATCCCCTGCCATACGCTCTGCCCGATGAGGAGCGCGCCGATCCCCACCCAGGCGGCGCGCGCATCGAGAACACGGCTCAACCAGCCCAAGAGACCGGCCAGGGCAATCACGCTTAGCACCCAACCCAACGCTGTGGCTGCCTCTGCACCGCCCCAAGCCATCGCCCACGTGTAGAGCATCTCGCCATTCTGGGGCAGACCACTGCGCAAAAGCCAGGGGACATCCCCTATTCGCCCTTCGCTCAGGTACACCCGCGGCAAGAGCAAATGATAAACCAGGGCATCCCACTCTAAGGGCGGTGCCAGTGCAAACCATAAAGCGCTTAAGATTAACGCCCCACTGCCCACCGCCACCACCCGTCCGCCGCGAGTTGCCGAATCCCACAACGGTTTAAGCGCTTGCCATTCCTTCAGCCAAGCCCAGGCATCCCGCCGTAACACAATCAGAAGCACCACCCCGCTTAACCCCAACAACCAGCGCGTCACCCCCAGTGTTGCCCCTATCACCAGGGTTGCAAGCGCTGTAAAGCCCGCGCCCAGGGCGGTCTGCAATGCCAAGCGTTCCAGGGAAGATAATGTGCTTAACGGGAAAAGGCGCCGCCCCAAGCCGCCCATGAGCGTCGCCAGCGCCACCGCACACGCCAACTGTCCCACGGCTTGCAGTAGCCTTAATACTTCGGACGGGGTAAACGGCTTGTGCGCCGCGTAGTACAACCCTAGAACGACGAACAACCACAACAAAACCAGCGTTAAGGCGATCATCTGTCGGCGTGTTGGCATTTTCTTTACCCACCCATGAAAATGAGCACAATTCAATTATAGGGGAAATCAAAAAACCCTCGACCCAGGAATGAAATCGAAGGTTTTATAGATTGAACGGCGATTAAATCGTAGCGAGCCGGAGACGCCGACTCCGGCTCGCTATTTAAGGAGGAGAAGAAGAGAAGTCGCCCTTGCCTGTATATTAGCACAAATCCGATCAGTTTTCTTGACGCAAAACCTACGCTTACCCTACGCACACCTTACAATTACCTGACAAATCCCCCCAACTACCTGAACTTCACGCAATTTTTCCGTGCCTGGTTATGACGAGCCACATCCTCAAAAGGCATTGACGATATTGAACATTCCTTCTACAATCAAACCCTGGAGGCTTTGACGAACGTGAACACCGAACCACCTCTCAACGATCTTGCCATCAAAACCGAGGCATTAACCCGCATCTACAAGATTCGCGGGGCTAAAAAGGGTGATCTGCGTGAACGCGTTGCCCTCGAAGAAATCAACCTCAGTGTACCTCGGGGTGAACTCTTTGGGCTTTTAGGGCCAAACGGTGCTGGAAAAACCACCCTGATCAAAATCTTGACCACCCTGCTCGCCCCTACCCGCGGCCGCGCCTGGGTAGCCGGCTACGACGTGGTGCGCGAAGCGGATAAAGTCCGTCCGCGTATCAATATGGTCTCAGGTGGCGAGACCTCCGGGTATGGACTGCTGACTGTGCGCGAGAATTTGTGGATGTTCGCCCAATTCTACGGCATCCCCAGCCGCCTCGCTCACCAACGCATTCAAATGCTTTTAGAGATGATCGGCCTGGCCGACCGCGCCAACACGAAATCATCTGACCTTTCAACCGGCCTACGCCAGAAGATGAACATCGTGCGCGGCTTCATGACCGATCCTGAGGTGCTCTTTCTGGACGAACCCACGCTGGGCCTGGATGTGCAGGCGGCCCGCGAGGTACGTGCGTTCATCCGCCGCTGGATGGACGAAAACCCTCAGCGCACCATCTTGCTTACCACGCACTACATGCAGGAGGCGGAAGAATTGTGCGACCGTGTGGCGATCATCCACAACGGACGAATTTTGGCCTGCGATACGCCGGAACATCTGAAACAACAAGTTCAACACGAAGCCATCTTTCAACTCGTGGTCGAACCCGAGCAACCTTTAAACATTCAGACGTTGGAGACTCTGCCCGGTGTGTTGCGCCTGCATCAACAGTGGCATAACGGTGGATTGCAAATTGAAATCTCCCTGGCCGAGGAAAGCGTGCTCCCCCAGGTTATCGGTGAACTGGAACGCCAGCAGGCACACTTGCGCAGTCTTCAGAAACGCCAACCCTCATTGGAAGACGTTTTTGTGCAACTGGTCGGGTTACGTATGGAGGAGGTTGAACGTGAGCGCGGCAACGGCTACCACGCCGATCCCCAAGAATAGCGGTTGGCGCTTGTTTCTACAAACGGTCATCGGCCGGGCATATCCGCGGGTCATCGGGCAGCAGCGCGAGAAATCCTGGCTCATCTTCGAGGTGCTTCTGCCTCTGATCAACGTAGCGGCTTACGTGTATGTCTATCGGGCTATCGGAGCCCCCGAAGACTACGTCGGTTTTGTCGTCATCGGTGGGGCGATGATTGCCTTTTGGATGAACGTGCTGTGGAGCATGTCGAGCCAGTTGTATTGGGAGAAAGAACAGGGCAACCTGGCGCTTTATATCATCGCGCCAACCTCGTTGATGGCCATTTTATTAGGCATGGCCATTGGGGGGATGATCGCGACCCTGCTTCGGGCCGGCGCCATCATCGCCTTGGGCACTCTGCTCTTTAATGTGCACTATGTCGTGATCAACCCCTGGCAACTGCTGGCGGTCTTTGCCCTGACCATGGTCGCCTTATACGGCTTAGGAATGATGACCGCCTCGGTTTTCCTACTCTTCAGCCGTGAGGCCTGGCACTATGTCAACCTGGCGATGGAGCCGGTTTACCTGCTTTCGGGGTTCTACTTTCCGCTGAAGAACCTGGGCTTTTGGGTGGCTTTAGGGGCTTCGATCATCCCCCTCTCCCTCGGTTTAGATGCCATGCGCCAGTTGGCTTTCCGCAGTGGCCCCAGTCTGGGCTTTTTGAGCGTGCCGCTGGAAATTGCCATGCTGTCAGTGCTCTCGGTGGTCTTCTTGATCGCCGCTCGCTGGTTACTGGCAACGTTGGAACGCCTGGCGCGCGAAGAAGCCCGGCTAACCGAAAATCGGCGTTAAAATACCCCCATAGGTTTTATTCATGTTTCGTTCTCCAGCGCTACGATCCTTCCGCATGGCTGCCTGGTTGGGTTGGCAAATCGAATCCAACTGGACGGATCCCTTCCTGTTTGCCATTTACTCGATCATCAAACCTTTAGCCGCGGCGGGCATCCTGGTGGTGATGTATCGTGTGGTCACCCAACAGGCCTTCGATACCCCCATGTTCGCCTATCTATATCTGGGCAATGCCTTTTATCAGTATGTTAGCGCCGTCACCACCGGCGTTTCCTGGGCTGTGATTGATGATCGCGAACATTACCGCACCCTGAAATATATCTACGTTGCCCCTCTTAATATCCCGCTTTATCTCTTCGGGCGCGGTATTGCCCGTTTTCTAACCACAACCTTCGCCGTGCTGATCATCATTGCCTTTGGGGTGTGGTGGCTCAAAATGCCCCTCTCCTTGGCCAGCATTGATTGGCCGTTATTCCTGGTCAGTTTACTGCTGGGCACCATCATGCTGGCGCTGGTGGGTTTGATTTTGGCCGGGGTTACCCTGCTCACAGCGCGCCATTCTTACTACATTGGGGATGCCGTTGCCGGGGCGCTTTTCCTCTTCACCGGCGCTATCTTTCCTTTGGAGGTCTTGCCGGCGTATCTTCGACCGATCGGTTATGCCCTCCCGATCACGTATTGGCTCGAACTAATGCGCCGCGCCCTGGTCGGACACGTCGCGCAGGCTTTCCCAACCTTTAGCCAGGTGAGCAACAGCCAACTCTTGGGCTTACTGGCGTTGATGACTCTGGCACTGGGGCTGATCAGTTGGGTAGTTTTTCGCTGGTGCGAACAGCGAGCCCGCGAACAAGGGCTCATTGACTACACGTCGAATTACTGAATTCCCAAAAAGCGAGGCATTTATGTCAAAACCACGTCCGACCACCCCCCAGGTTCTTGAGAAAATCGGATTTCCCCTGGCAGTGGGTTACCTCAAGACCTCCCCCATCGGCCCCATCAGCGTCTGGGCGACTCCCCAAGGCCTGATCCGCCTGACAATTGGGCCCGTTCAAACGATAACTCCCCAAAACGGCGACCAAACTGCGCAAGCCATCCTCGATCAAGCCCTGGAAGAAGTAGCCGCCTATCTCGCGGGCCAGCGGCGCCAATTCACAGTGCCAATCAACTGGCAGGTGATCTCACCCAAATCACGTCCCATTCTAGAATACACCTACACGATACCCTACGGCGAGGTACGCACCTACGGGGAAATTGCGCACCGCCTGGGTCGCCCTAACGCCGCGCGTGCCGTGGGGAGCGCCATGGCCCACAACCCCATCCCACTCATCATTCCCTGCCACCGCGTCATTGGCAGTGACCGCTCGCTCCACGGCTACGGCGGTGGCGAAGGCATTCCGACCAAGGCGTGGCTATTGCAATTGGAGGGACACCGCATTGTCGGTCAAAGAGTGGTTTAAGTTTATTTTATTGGGATTGATTTGGGGTTCCTCGTTCTTGTGGATCAAAATCGGGGTGCAGGAACTGGGACCGTTTACCCTGGTGGCCTTACGCGTGCTTTTTGCGACTCTGGGTTTAGTCATCGTTGCCCGCCTAAATCGGGCACATATCCCTTGGCGTCAGTTCTTGCCCGCTTTCTTTATCCTGGGACTGCTCAACATGGCCCTGCCTTTCGTCCTGATCTCGTGGAGTGAGCAGTATATTTCATCCGGCATGGCTGCCATCCTCAACAGCACCGTGCCCCTCTTTACCCTGTTGATCGCCCCGCTCTTCCTGGCCGATGACCCGTGGACCCTGCCCAAAGGATTGGGATTGCTGGTCGGATTCCTAGGTGTGGTCGTATTAATGGCCAACCAGGTTCAGGGCGACCTCACCCGCCCCAAATTAGGACAATTAACCATGCTTTTGGCCGCCATATCCTACTCTGCGGCAGCCGTTTATGCCCGCCGTAAAGTGCGTGGCTTGACCCCTGACGTTCAATCGTTGGGGCAGTCCCTCATGGCAACCCTGGTTATGCTTCCCCTGGCGTTTACCATCGAGGCACCGTTTACCCTACCCCATCAACCCCTCACCTGGGTAGCCGCCCTTTGGTTGGGTTTAATGGGCTCATGCGTGGCCACCCTGCTTTATTATTCGTTATTACAATCCATCGGCCCCACCCGCACGACCTTGGTGACCTATATCTTTCCCCTGGTCGGCGTGATTCTGGGCGCCATCTTTCTCCACGAGCGCCCCGATTGGCATCTGCTGGCCGGGGGCACCCTGATCATCAGCGGTGTGGCCGTCGTCAATTTCCTACGCCCAAAGCCACACACACTTCCTGAGATCAAAGAGGATTTTTGAGTCATGGATCAAGACCTTTCAACCTATAAAGCCGGCTTCGTCGCCCTGATCGGGCGTCCAAATGTGGGCAAATCCACCCTTCTCAACGCCTATCTAGGGCAAAAAATCGCCGCCGTTTCACCCAAACCTCAGACTACGCGCAGGCGTCAGTTGGGCATTTTAACCCTAGAAAACGCTCAGATCATCTTCATGGATACGCCCGGACTGCATATCCCTGTTCATAAACTGGGTGAATACATGAACCGCGTTGCCGAAGAGGCCCTGACCGATGCCGATGTCCTAGTTTGGCTGGTCGAAGTCCACCGTTTACCGGGTGAAGAAGACCGGCTGATTGCCCAGCGCCTGCGCCAGTTGCGCCATGCCCCGCCGCTGATCCTCGCCCTCAACAAAGTGGATCTGGTCGGCGCAGACGCCTTACCCGCCCAACAGGCCGCCTATGCCGAACTGGCCCCTCAGGCTGGGCGCATGATTCCCCTCTCGGCCACCACCGGGCAGGGCCGGGATGAACTGCTCCAAGCCATCCTGGAATTCCTTCCCGTGCACCCACCCTACTACGAACCCGACCAGATCACGGATTACTACGAACGCGATATCGCCGCCGAATTGATCCGCGAAGCCGCCTTACTGCACCTACGCGATGAAGTGCCGCACGCCATTGCTGTGCGCATTGATGACTATGAAGAACGCGATGAGAACACCGCCTATATCCATGCCACCCTGTTCGTCGAGAAAGAGAGCCAAAAACCCATCGTCATCGGCAAGGGAGGCGAGATGCTCAAAAAAATCGGCACCACGGCACGGCTGGAAATTGAAGCCATGAGTGGGCGCAAGGTCTTCCTCGATTTGCACGTCAAGGTGAATAAAAACTGGCGCAACCAGCCGGAAGCCCTGCGCTGGCTGGGCTATACCCTGAAACGATGAGGGAACAGGTATGATTTGGTTCGTAGTCATGGCCGTCTTCGCCGCCATAGATTGGTGGGCCGTGAGCCGCGAACGCCTGCGCGTGCGCTACTGGGCTAAACCGGGGGCTCTGCTGGCATTGATCTTGGCCTTTACCACCGCCGGGGGATGGCACCGCACCTCCCCCTGGTTTGGAGTTGGGCTGATCTTCTCCCTGCTGGGTGATATTGCCCTCTTGCTTCCACGCCGCTATTTTCTTTTCGGTTTACTGGCTTTCCTGCTGGCGCATATAGCCTATATCATCGGCTTCAATCCCACCCCGCCCCCTGTTCGAGCCGAGACCCTGGCACTTACCGCCGTGTTGGGTGCTGTTACTGCCTTAGGCTTCCGCCAACTCTCGCGCGGCTTGAGCCGGCGCCCTGAGACCACGTTGTTACTCCCGGCAGTGATGGTTTACACCCTCGCCATCGGCATGATGACCCTCTCGGCCTGGCTGACCCTATGGCGCCCCAACTGGCCGCCGACCGCGGCGCTTATGGCCGGCGTCGGCGCTACCCTCTTCTTCATCTCTGACTGGACGCTGGCCAACCACCGCTTAATTGCGCCGGTCAAACACGGCGGGACCGTTGTCATTGTGACCTATCATATAGGGCAAGCCCTGCTCATCGCCGGGGTGCTCCACCAAGCCGGCTTGCTCTAACCCTTTTATTGCACCAAAGGGCGAAAACCCTCACCCAGGGCATCATGCGCCTGCCCAATGACCATGAAGGCCCGCGGATCTACCTCGCGCACCAATTCCTTCAACTGGTTGACTTCAGAACGGGTGATCACGCAGTAAAGCACCGGGCGCGGCGCGCCGGTATAACCGCCGGTGCCCGGGAGAATCGTCACTCCGCGCTCCAACACGGTCATGATGCGCTGGGTAATTGCCTCAGGGTGATTGGTGACGATGAGCGCCATGCGGAAGACGCCCGAACCCTCAGAGACCGCTTCCGCCGCGACCCCGCTGACGTAAATCACCAGCAAGCCATACAGCGCCCGCTCCCAATCAAAGGCGAAACCGCCTCCCAACACCACCAGGGTATCGGTAATCAAATAGGCTTGCGAGATCGAAATGCCCAACCGATGATTGAGAATACGTCCCAGGATATCGCTTCCCCCGCTGGTGCCCTGGCCGCGATAGACCATGCCCAAGCCGATCCCCAAGAGGATGCCGCCGTACAGACAATCCAACACCAAATCCTGCGTCACCCCTTGCGGCGGGATGAACAGCACCAGAAAATCGGTGAAGAACGAAAAACTGACAATCGCCAGCGCAGTGCGCCAGGCGAAGCGCATTCCACCCAGGTAGCGCCAGCCCAGGATGAAGAGCGGCACATTCCCGATAAAGACCATCAACCCAATCGGCCATTGGGTGAAATGATTGATGATCTGGGCGGCTCCACTTACCCCCCCGCTGACCAGTTGCGCCGGCACCAGGAACAGGCGCATCGCCAACGCCTGCACCAACCCGCCTAAAATCACAAACCCATGCTCTTGAATCGTCTTCCAGGAAAAATCCAGCCCCTTGACCCAGGTGTGCAGTGACCAGTTCGGGGGCAGGGGTAACCAGGATTTTGCGGATGTTTTCATCTCTCAACCTCCCAAACCGCAGAATGCCAGCCAATTATACGGAACTCCCCCCGGATTGGGTAGCCAACGCGAAGCCCTAACCAGAGGCTCGAGTCTCTAACAAACTTCTTACAAATTTGTTAAGTAACTCTAAAGCCTTATGGGCGACACTATAAGTAGACTAATAAGGTGCACACATTTCGCTCACCCTAGAGGCACACTTTGACCCTCAGCCAACGCGTCTTTCTCATCCTGGTCATCATTTTATGCCTCACCAGCGGGTTGGCGTTTGCCCTCACCCGCCTGCTCGTTTTGCCTCAATTTGATCGCCTCGATCATGAATATCTGCATCACCGCATCGAGCGCGTGCTGGCTGCCCTGGCCGCAGAACAAAACCGCATCAGCGCCTCCACCGCCGACCGGGCGTATTGGAGCGACACATATAACTTCGTCCAGGGCAGTTATCCTGAATATGTGAGTGAAAACCTGGCCCCCGAGTCGTTCCAGGGCTTACAACTCAACCTGATGCTCTTCTATGACGCACAGGATCACCTGATGTTTGCCCGCGCCATCAACCTGGAAAGTGGACAAGAGGTCTCATTAAGCCCGGAAGTGATCACCCAAATCGGCAGTACGCGCTACCGGCTCTCACCCTCTGACCCGCTCTCCGAAGCCCATGGCGTGGTGCTCACCGAAGCAGGGGCCATCCTGGTTTCGGCACGTCGTATCCTGCGCAGTGATCGCAGTGGGCCACCCGCCGGGACATATATTGCCGGGCGCTGGCTGGACACCACCGAGTGGCAAAGAATCGCCGCCTGGAGCGGGCAGAATTTCGACGTCTGGTCGCTGCGCGATAACTTACCCGACGAGGTCAGCCAGATCCTGACCGGGCTAAAAGGCACTTCTCAGTCTCACGTTCACCTGGCGCCCAGTCCGGCCCCGTTGGTTCCATCACCCGAACTGTGGGCGTACCTGCCTTTGAATGACCTGTGGGGCGAACCGGCGTTGGTGCTCAAAGTGGTGCATCCGCGCGATGTTTATCTCCAAGGGGTGGACAGCCTGCACATGTTGGGCTTCCTGCTGGTCATCTTCGAGATTCTGCTCGGCGGAGTCATCCTGTACTACCTCCAAACGCGCTACGGCCGCCGCCTCAACCGGTTGATGAACGATGTGGAAGCCATGCGCCGCGAGGGCGACCTTACCCGCCGCTTGGACGCTAACGGGAGTGATGAACTAGCAACCCTGGCCAGCACCATCAACAATCTGGCCAAAGATCTCGCCGTCGCCCATTTCTCCCTCCAAGAAAGCAATCGCAGCCTGCAACAGAGCCTGGCGCTAACCCAAACCAGCCTGGAACGGCTCAACGTCCTGCGCCAAATTGACCAGGCCATTGCCAGCGATATCCGCCTTAAGGATAAACTGATCACCATTCTGAACCTGATCCGCGATGCCTTGCGGGTGGACGGCGTAGCCTTGCTGCCGGAGCCCCATGGTTCGCCGGCCCTACCGGCGCCGGTGCTCTCCGAAGGGTTCCCCCTGCCCCATGTGGCCTGGCTTTATCACCTCCCTTCCGCTTGGCTCTCAGCCGTCAGAATGCACGGACGTGCTCAGGTCATCCAGGGAGAAAATCTTCACGGCCTTTCCGGTCTGGGAACGTTAGATGCACGCCTACTGGCTTTGGCTCCCCTGCGCGCTCGCGACCACGACTATGGGATTATGCTTGTCCTGGTCTCACGCCAGGATGATCCCCCCACGCCCGATGACGAATGGTGTGGTTTTCTGGAAGCCCTGGCGTTGCAGACCGCCATCGCCCTGGAAAATGCCCAACTCCTGCTGACCACCGAGAGCCTCAACGCCGAACTCAAAGCCGCCATCGAAGCCACCCTGTTGGGGTGGTCACGAGCGCTGGAATTACGCGACCGTGAAACCCAGGGGCATTCCGAGCGGGTGGTGCGCCTCTCCCTCGCGCTGGGGCAGCGCCTGGGCTTACAAGGGCAGGACCTGGATGACCTACGCTACGGGGCGTTGCTCCACGATATCGGTAAAATCGGCATTCCGGACAGCATCCTGCTCAAGCCCGGTCCGCTCACCGCCGAGGAATGGGCGGTCATGCGCCAACATCCTCAGGTTGCTTACGACCTGCTCAAGGATATTCCTTTTTTACAGCGGGCGGTAGAGATCCTGTTCGCCCATCACGAGCGCTGGAATGGAAGCGGGTACCCGCGCGGGCTAAAGGGAGAAGAAACTCCCTTGGGGGCGCGCATCTTTGCCGTGGTGGACGTCTGGGACGCGTTGACCAGCGAGCGTCCTTACCGCCCGGCCTGGTCGCCACAGCAGGCGCAGGCTTACCTCCAGGAACAGGCCGGTGTGCTCTTTGATCCTCAGGTAGTGGCCGCCTTCCTCGCCATGCTAGAGGAAGAAATGCTCCCCGAGGGACAACCCACTGCGTCCACCTCGGCCTAAAATTATAGGGAGATGAACTCTACCCATCCCTTCAACGCCGGTGAGATACCGGCCTTAGCCGTTCGTCAGGGGGGCGGTGGTCAGGTCACTCCTTTGGGGCCAGACGCCTGGCGTTTAGCCTTAGCCGCTACCTCTGCCAACGCTTACGCTCTAGCCCAATTGGACGACTACCTGCACCTCCCCCGTGTTCGCTTTCGCTGGCACCCCCCTGTGCAACTCGACTTAGAAGCCCGCGTTTCGGCTTCCAATCTGCCGGGCACCTGGGGATTCGGACTATGGAACGATCCTTTCGCCATGCCGTTAGGGGTGCGCGGCAGTGCGCGGCGCTGGCCCGTCTTGCCCAACGCCATCTGGTTCTTCCACGCCTCACCTCGGAATGCGCTAACTCTACGCGATGATGTGCCACCGAACGGTTTCCTGGCCGCCACCTTTTCAGCCCCTACCTGGCCCGGTCTCGCTTTGCTTCCAGCCCTGCCTGCGCTTTTAGGACTGCTGTGGCCGCCTTCGGCGCGTTGGCTGCGCCGTTTACTGCGCCAGTTTATTCGCCAGGACGCCGTACGTCTGGATCACGATGTAACGACTTGGCATCACTATGCCCTGCGCTGGTTCTCGGATCGCGCCGGGTTTAGCGTGGATGGCCATGTTGTCTTCGAAACCACAATTGTTCCTCGGGGACGCCTAGGGTTGGTCATCTGGATAGATAACCAATATGCCGCCTTCACCCCTCAGGGGCAGGTGCGCTTTGGTTTGGAAGCCACGCCGCCAGCGTGGTTGGAGATACGCGGGTTGCGCATCGCCGGTGAATAAAAAGCCCTGCCAATGCAAGGCAGGGCTTAGAATACAAGAATTCAGGTTATTTCTGCAGATGTGCGCGCAGAAACCAGGCCATTTTCTCATGGGCACGTAACACGCCAGTAAGCAGGTCACTGGTACCAACGTCTCCATATTTTTCGGCACAATCGTCAATCGCTTGGCGCAAATAGCGAATGATCGTCTCGTGATCAGTCAACAAGTTAGCAAGCATTTGTTCAGCATCCGGGTAAACACCTGGTTCTTCGCTCAAATGGGTGCGTTCCAGATATTCGCGCATCGTCCCCACAGCCTTGCCGCCGAGCATGCGCGCCCGTTCGGCGATTTCATCAACTAAACCATCCAGCGTCTCATATTGCTCACCAAAGAGCTCGTGTAATTCCGCAAAATTGGGCCCAAGGATGTTCCAATGATAGTTGTGGGTTTTGAGGAGCAGGACGTGTTCATCCGCCAATAACGTATTCAGCACGTTAATCACGGCTTCACGCTGAGAGTCCGGGATTTGAATATCCGGTTGACGAATATCTCGTAAAATATTGTGAACGCGGGTTTCAGTTGTCATGATTTTCCTCCTACTCATTATAAGATTTCTAATCCAAGCTGTTATGTTGGCACTCAGGACATAAACCGTAGATATCCAAGCGATATCCACTCACAGCAAACCGTGGTAAAACCGCCATTGCCGTCCGAAGTGTATCAAGCGGGATCGCTTGACCATCAAAAATGCGGCCACAACGCGTGCAAATAAGATGAGGATGCGGTTCAGGATGATGAACGTCATAACGGTTACCTTCAGGTTCAAACTCAAGTTCCAGTATCTCACCCATTTCCTTGAGCAGAGCAACGGTTTTATACACCGTCGCAAGACTGGTCATCGGAAATGCTTGTCGAACCTGCTCATAAATCTCTTCAACTGAAGGATGGCCTTTGGCGTCTAATAATGCCTGCAAGATAGCCACCCGCTGAGGGGTAATCCGGCATTCGTGTTCACGCAGCCGTTGAATGAGTTGATGGAGACGTGTTTGCTGCTTCATCGTTGAATTTTCATTACTGTTGTGACAACAATATTCTTTCGATAATTATAATCACCTTTTTATAAATGTCAACGGATAATCATTATCCACTAATGCAGATGAAAAGGGGCTGTGATCCAGCCCCAGGTCTTTTTCGATACCCCTTACCACACAATCAATTGCAGGATCAACCCCAGCATAAAGAACAAGCCATAGGCACGGCTTTGGTAGAACGATGCCGCCACAAAATACAAGGGCCAGGCACTGCGCGCCGGTTCTTCCTTGGGGGGCTCGCTTGGGCGGGGATGACGATAAACCGTAAGCGCCGGGCGCAGCCAATAGAGAGCACCTAACACCACCAGCATCACCGGCGAGAAATACCCCGTCAGTACCAGGGCAATGACCCCCAAATACTGCAACGCCATCATCGCCAGCACGACATAACGCGAGGCCCTCTCACCGAGGATGACCGGCAGGGTGCGAATCCCTTTAGCCGCATCTTCCACCCGCTTATCAATATGTTTACCGAAGATCACCGTGGTCGGCCCTAAGGCATAGACCAAACCCGCCAGCGCTACGTTCCAATCCCACTGCCCGGTAATCACATAATAGCCCCCACCGATCATCAACGGCCCCCACACCAAGAGCACCGCCAATTCGCCCAGGCCAATGTATTTGAGTGGGTAGGTATAGAAAAGGACAAAGAACGCTCCGATCAAGAGCAACCCCAACGCCAGCCACCCGTTCACGGCTACCAGATACGCTCCGGCGGCTAATGCGATCAAGCCGGTTACTGCCGCGTAGGTCAAGTGCTCACGCTTGGTCATTAGGCCCTGCTCTAGGGGCTGTGGGCCGTATTGGGTGCGGAAATAATTGTTGGCATCCACCCCACGCGAATAATCGGTGTAGTCATTGAGCAGATTGTTGGTGGCGTGGGCGAACACCAACCCAAGCGCCAGTAATAGCCAGCGCCAGAGATCAAATTTGCCGGCATGGGCAGCCAGCAACCCGGCAATACCCGCCGAGGTAAAGGTCATGATCAGCACAGCGGCGCGGGTTGAGATCAACCAGCGCGAAATAACATCCAATTGCTGCCATTCCTCGCGGCTAATCCGGGGAATCACGCGTAAGGCTTGGATCCACATGCGCACGTTCATTGCCAACTCCACCTCCGCAAATACAAGAGATATTAGGCCAAACATCGCCTATTATATGCCGATTTAACAGAAAGAGGCGCAGCCCATCTATCGTCTGCGCCTTTTCCGAGAGAAGAAGACCCACGTAAGCGTCAATTAGTCAAATTTCTGCTTGAGCCGCGCGCTCTTACCAGTGCGGTTGCGCAGGTAATATAAGCGCGCCCGGCGCACCTTGCTATGGCGTTCCACCACCACTTTCTCAATGCGCGGCGACGCGAAGAGGAACGTGCGCTCCACCCCAATACCGTTACTGGCAATCCGGCGCACCGTAAAGGTCGAACCGGCGCCGTTGTTATGAACGGCTAGTACGGTGCCCTTAAACTCCTGCACCCGTTCGCGTCCACCTTCCACAATCTTCACGTGCACCGAAACCTGATCCCCCGGTCGCAGCGGCGGGATGTTCGGATTTGGCGCGGGCTCAATGGCTTTGAGCAATTCGTTCATCGCAACACCCTCAATTCACAGGCTCTGCCAGGCACCCCATTCTCCTGGTCAAGGCGAAGGTAAATTATACCACATTCTTTATAATGGGAAGGTGCCATTTTTAGACTTTCCTCTTGCTTCCGTCAGCGGTCAAATCGGGTAAAATGGAGATGTCTGGTTTGCTTTTGTCATTGTCGGGAGATAAAGCGTGCTGATCTTTCTGAGCATTATCGGTGTTCTGCTCCTCGCATTGGGTTTGTTCAGTGCCTACTTATGTTGGCGAGCACTGCATCCCCGCGTTCTCCCCTTGTTGAAAACCTACCAAATCGAAGTTGAACATGGGCGGCTGGATGAGCGCGCCTACCGTACCTGGCCCAAGCAAGAGGTCAAAATCCGCTCACCGTGGGGCTACTACCTCGCCGCCACTTACTTCCCTCTTCCTGACGCCAAACGCACCCTGATCTTTGCGCATGGACACGGCTATAGTCGCTTTGGAGGGATTAAGATTGTCCCGTTCTTTCACCGCCTGGGTTTCAACGTCCTGCTGTTCGATCAACGCGGACACGGTCTCAGCGGAGGCAATACCTGCACCTACGGCTACTATGAGCGCCATGATATGAAGGCGCTCACCACCTGGGCATTCACCCAACTTGGGCCGGACGGCGTTGTGGGCACCATGGGCGAATCACTGGGCGCCGCGACCTGCCTGCTCCATGCCGCCATAGACCCCCGCGTTGCCTTTGTCATTGCCGACAGCCCCTACGCGCGCCTGGAAGATGTGTTTAAACAGCGCCTGCGCGAGGATTACCGCCTGCCTGAAATCCCTTTTTACCACACGACCACCTGGCTCTGCCGTCTGATCGCCGGGTTCACACCCCGGCAGGTGGCTCCCATTGAGGTCATATCCTCACTGCAAACCCCGGTGCTAATCATCCATGGGAGCGCCGACTCTCTGATCCCGGTAGAGGCAGCCCAGGAATTTCAGCGTGCCGCACCGGAAGGGAAGTGCGTCCTTTACATTGCCGAGGGCGCCGAGCACGTGGGAGCCTACGATCTTAACCCTGCGGCCTACTTTGACCAGATCACGGCTTTCTTGCGTGCGTTCGCTCTTATTGAGTGTGAACCTGAAACCGCCACCTCCACCGCAAGCCCCACCCCTGCACGCCGACGCCGTACTCCCCGGTCGCTGGCGAAAGAGGCGAACGCAGTTTCCATAACCGAAACCCCTGCACCCAGGCCGCTCCAACCAGAACCGTCACCACTTACCCCCGATGCCGTTCTGCCGGCAATGCCACGCCCTGAGGCAGAAAAAGAAGAGACGCCCCCGCCAGTGCGTCGGAAGCGCGGGCGTCCCCCAAAATCAACCTTGCATCAGCCTTGAACGTAATCCGAGCCCGTTTAGGCCGGCGGCATCCCGTGCACCGTGCCCCGTGCCGTACCCGCGCGGCGGGCAGATTTGACTTTGGCGCGGCGGCGTTCCTTGCGCGTGGCCGCGATGGCCTTTTTCTCACGCGCGATGTCATCCTGACGCGCCAGTTCGGCCCCGGTTTGCACCGCCACAATGGCCGAGAAGACCAGCAATAATGTGCCGACAAAGACCACAATTACATCATATAAGGTAAACAAACCCAAGGGGGTCATTAGGGTGGGATTACCGATGAAGAAGATAATCGCGTTGGCTAAGATCGCCATAGCCCGCACTTCGGTAGGGCCAATCTTGGCAAACGAGATGCGAAAGACCCCCTTGGTGATCATCAGCAGATAAACCACAATCGAGGTCTGGAGATAGGATATTGCTCCCAGCAAGGCAATCGTCAGGTTAACATAAGGCGATAGCCCCAAACCGACAAAAATCAGCACCACACTGGCCGTATCTACAAGATGGTCAATGAAAAAGCCGTAATGAGGGCGCTCAATCTTACGATAGCGCGCCAAGGTGCCGTCCAGGCTATCCCCAAACCAATTTAGGATAAATCCCACCGACGCCAGCCAAAGAAAGGCCGGATGCACTGAGGTTAGCCCATAACTCACCGCGATTAGAACACTGGAAAGGAAACCGATAGCCGTCAACATATCCGGGGTTACCCAAGCCGGCATGTTGCGCGCCAACCAGGCCAACGCCGGGCGCTCCAGGGGCCCCAGCAGAATATCATTGATGCGTTGATGGTCTTTCAAATTGGGTTGATCCATAGGCGAACTCCTGGACAGGTGGTCTAACCCCATTATAGAACGAAACCAGGGCAAAAACCAGTCCTCATTTTTGATGATTTGATTAAGAAATGTATAGCAGGTCTCATGTAATCCATTCACAGTCTCGTGACAAAATGTAAAACCCCACGGCCTCAAAAAGGTAGCGCCGTCTCCACCTCCGGCCATACGGGGTAGAACATTGCCCACTGATGCGGTGCTTGTCGAATAAGCACTTCGGCTTCACGCAAAACGGCTTCGGCATTCTGAATCAGCGCCTGCTCTAAATCCTCTGCGGGCTGCATGATCACGGGTGGTCGCGCCACGACGGAATAATGTCCCTCTCCTATGCCAATGCAAGCCACGACGATGATAGGCAAGTTGAGTTGAAGTGCTAAGCGCACATGAAAGACCGGCAGGGGGGCCGGACGGCCAAAAAAGCGCGGAAAGTAACGCGTCTCATTCAAGGGGCGATCTATTCCGGTAAGCACCACACCGCCCTGCTGCAACCGCGCCCGCGCCTGTTGCAAGGCGCTCATGGAAATAGGGGTTATTTCAATGCCGCTGTCGCGGCGTAGGCGGTTCTGCCAGCGATAGGCCCCCGGCGGCTGTGGATAAGAAAGAACCTGGAAACGCAATCCGCGTAAAGCCAGTGCGCGCCCGGCCAGGTCAAAATTACTTAAATGGGGGGTAACAATGAACGCTGGGCCACCTTCATGCAGCAAGCGATCGAAGAGGACTTGAAACTCAGGGGAAAACGTCACCCGGTCTAAGACCTCTTGAGGGCGATTGAGGGTATGGAAGTAGATGTAAAGATTGCGGGCATGGGTGCGTAAAACCTCTCGAACAATTTGCCGCATTGCCTGAAGGGTCAGGTTTTCGCCGCGTAAGACCCACTGATTGACACAAATGGCCCGCACAATGGCCGACCGAGTTCGTGAAGCGACCAACGCCGCACCTAGGTCGGCAAGGCGGTATCCCAACCAGGGAGGCGCGGCTTGGCTGATCCCCAGGCCCAGCGCAACGGCGAAGCGGCTGTAGAGCAAAGACTGTAGTAGGTTCATGGACGAATTCCTCCCGCCTTGATTTTAACGGGATTGGGGGATAAACCCCTCTTGATCAACCCTCGAAAATTCGTTCTAAATTAACCCGCCAAAACCCTTGAAATAGAACAAATGTTCTGTTATACTGTAATTACTCTTCAAAAAGGCCAGGAAACAGAAAAAAAAGGAGCGAAAACAATGGCCGTCCTAACCCAAAAATATCGTTTGGATTTGGCATCAGAAGCGACTTCCAAGGCAACTCGCCTTGGATTATCACCGTTTGCATCCCAATATTCACCCCGACCAACACTAGAAGAGGTCATCTCCGGATTACCTTTACTCACCCACGAAACGGCGCTTTTAGGTATTTGTGAGGATGGCGTTCCCTTGTTACTTGATTTGCATAACCCTTCCCCGGGCGCTCTGCTAATTATCGGTCGTGAGACCACCACGGCGGTTAACCTAATTGAGGTTATCCATCAATCGCTGTTGATCGTAAACAACCGGTTCACCCTAGAACTTTTCCGGGTCAGCGACAGTATCCCCGCAACCCCGCACCCTCTTGAACACCGGATTAGTCCATATGAGCGGGACCTCGAATCCACCCTGCGTCATTTAGCGGATATCGCCAATGCGCGACAAAACGGAAAAATGCGCGGGCCATCCATTGTCCTCTTGATAGATAACCTCGAATGGGCCTTAAACGCCGATCCCGAAGCCATGTGGGCGTTGGAATACCTGCTTCATTATGGACCGAACCAGAAAATTTGGCCAATCGTAGCCACCACCCTTGATCAAGAATCCGTCCGCTTGCGTTGGTTGCGCCGGTTTAAGACCTTGATTTGGGCGGCGGACTTAAGCCCGGATGTTAAACGACAGTTCAATCTCCCCGAACATCCCTATTCTTCAACTTTACCTGCTCCTCACTGCTTTAGCCTAAAAAGCCAGGGGCAATGGCTACACATCTGGTTACCCGAACAATCCTGATTGAGGTGAGACCATGAAAATGGGCATGCTCTGGTATGATGATGACCCCAAAGCCGATTTGCGCGCCAAGGTTCACCGCGCGGCGGAGTACTATCAGAAAAAATACGGCGTTCGACCTAACCTCTGCTTTGTGCACCCCAGCATGTTGAATCAAGAACGTCTGCATCTCAACGGCATCGAAGTTCGCACGAACCACCGCGTTCTACGCAACCATCTATGGCTGGGTTTGCTTGAACTCGGTGACCCAGCCCCATCGCTCCAGAGGAGTTAACCGGTTTTTCGTGGGCGATTAGCCTTTCAAATCAGCCTCACGATCCGAATGCGCGATCAAACCTTGGAAGAGGCGGCGCAAAACCCCCAGCAACGAAGATGACTTAACTCCGGCAAATTGTTCGCGAAAATGATTCGCCGCCTCTTCGGGGGTCACCTCGCGCCGATACTGCTCGCGCAAATACCATAGATGCTCAATAATCCATAAATAAAGGTCGGCCACGGTACGGCCTGGAAAATCTTTGAGCAAATCGCTGGCTTCGATCACCCGTGCCAGGGGCAGATAAACCTCATCATACCAGGACGTCACCGCCTCTTCATACGGAACGTCTTCCCCGCGCTCCAGACCCATAAAGTAACGATGGACATCAATGTGTTCCAACAGTTTGGCGTATTGCCCCGGCAAGGTTAGATCTATCTTCGCTCCAGGGCGCAGTTGATCCAACCGTGTTTTGGCATAAAACTCGCCTTTCTCATGCAAGGTGATCAACTCGTCAATATCCGTGTGCTCATCAATCGGCACCGGCGTTTCAATTTCAATCACATAGGCATCAATGAATTTCTGCCCCCGCTCGCGCGCTACCGAGACGCGGTGATTGCCGTCCTTCACAAAATACGCCTCTCCGATCTTATAGAGTTCCACCGGCGGTAGGTCAATATCCTGTAATCGAGCCACATCAATGCTGATCCATCGTGAGGCAGTGCGAGAATGGCGGGGAAGAAAGGCACGGTCAAAATCCTGATATCGCCCTACGCTCCCGATAATTTTCTCAATCGGCACTTCTTGCAGCCCGATGTAATGTTGTCCACGCATCGGGAGGCGCGCCTTTACCTCGTCAAACGGCAAAAGGCGATTTGAGGACTGCGTGAACCACGAGAAAACCGAACGCCAGAACCCCTTGCGCAAAGCCGCCTCAAAATCGGCTTTGGCGATGCGTTCGAGAAAACTCTCATCCCGAGGGGGAATTTCACTCATGCATAACCTCCTGTGCCTTACGCCGCGGCCAGAAAGCCGGTCGCGAGGCAGGCACCTCGTACACAATTTCGCGGTAACCGTAAGCATTCATCACCACCGTTTTACCCACGCGGGTGACGGTTGGGATGTCGTTGCGATAGACATGAACGTGCCCGTGCAAATGATAAGCCGGCTGAAAGGTTTCAATCAACCAGCGAAACGCTTTTATACCACGATGGGGCCGGTCATTCAGATCATGGATCTTCCAGGGTGGCGCATGGGTGACAAAGATATCCAGGTAGCGCCCATAGAACAGATAGTTGAGCAGCAAACGGGGCACTAACCCCAGCACCATGAGCCACATCTCTGCCTGAGAGTATTGGTGCGGGCCGTAATTATACTGCAGACACCCCTCGATACCGGCCAATAACAAACCCTCCGGGGTGCGCACCACCCGTCGGTGGAGATTTACGGCCCCCCACGGGGCATGCGGATCTCTGCCCGTTCCTAGTTCAACCTTGTCAATATGGTTCCCTTCCACGTAGTAAAGGGGGCGGTCCAGCATGCTGATGATAAATTCAAGGTAATAGTGCGGTAAATCGCCACACCCAATAACCAAATCAATGTGGCGAAAGCGGTTTACGATGTTGGCATCGTAGATAAAACCCAATTCCACATCACTGACCGCCAGGATATTCATGCGACCCGTCCCATACTCATCATAGCACCCCGGCCGATCCCGTTCAAGCGCTCTCTTCTCCCCCTGTGGGGCCAAGCGCAACGACCATCGCCATGGCCAGGGTGTGGGTATGGGTGATGCTCACCGACCACTCCCGCAGGTTAAGTGCCGCCGCGCGTTCCGCCGCCCGACCGTGCAGATGAAGCAAAGGTTGGCCCTCGGGGCCGCGCTGCACTTCAATCTCCTGCCAGGAAATGGGGCCAATGCCACACCCTAAAGCCTTCGCCACCGCCTCCTTGACCGCAAACCGCCCCGCCAATACTGCCAGATCCTCATTCGCCTCCTCCAACTCCAGGGGAGTGAAAACCCGGCGCAAGAACCGCTGACGGATTTGCGGATCAAGGCGCTCAAGACGTTGGATTTCGACTAAATCAACACCACAGCGCAATGCCATCGCGTTAGCCATCTATAGGCGGGCCGGCGCTAACGATGATCAAGCGTTCGGGATCAAGGTAGCGGCGAGCGACGTCCAGAATTTGCTCCCGCGTCACCGCAAGCACCTGCTGAGGATAGCGTTGCAGATAATCCAGCCCAAGGTTAAAGCGTTCCATGTTCAGAATCGCGCCGGCCACCCCGGCATTTGACTCCAAGGAAAGGGGCAACCGCCCGATAAAATGGGATTGGCTGTCACTCAGTTCCTCTTCGCTCACCGGCTCACTAATAAAACGCCGAATTTCCTCCTGAATAAGCCCAATCGCCCGTTCGAGATTAGCCGGGTTGACCCCCGCATTGACCTCCCAAGAACCTGCTACCATCCAGGCATTCAGGCTGCTCATGGCATAATACGCCAAGCCGGCTTTCTCCCTCACCACTTCGCCAATCCGCCCCATCATACCGAACTGACCAAGGATGTTATTACCCAGCGAGGCCGGTAGATAATCGGGATGATTCCGCTTTGGCCCCAGGGTGCCGATGATCAATTCGGTTTGGGCCTTGTCCGGCAAAGGCACGTGTTGACGGATGCTCTGCGCCGGCGGCTTCACCGCTGGAAAGTTTTCCTCATCCGCCATTGGCGAAGCCGACCAATCACCTAAGGCAGTGTCCACCTGTGCCATTACCTCCTCGGCAGTTACCGCCCCTACCACGACCAACACCATCCCCTGCGGGCGGAAATACGCCTGATGGAACGCCGCCAAATCCTCACGGGTAATTTTCTGAATCGTTTCAGGGTAGCCATCTTCAGAACGCCCATAGGGATGATCCGGGAAGAGCAGCGCGTCAAAGGTCAGTTCGGCCATTTCCGCCGGATCCTGGACGCGAATCGCCAGGCTGGTCAGCAATTGCGCCCGCAACCGTTCCACCTGTTCGATTGGAAACGTGGGCTCGCGGACACACGATGAGAGCAGATTTAACAACAGCGGCAAATCCTCGGCCAGGGCACGCCCGCCAAACGTAATGGTGTGGACGTTGGCACTAAAGCCCAGGCTGGCTCCCGCCGACTCCAACATATCGTGAAGGGCATGAAAATCATAACGGGCGGTGCCGCGCATCAACGCCCGTGCCGTGAAACCGGCTAAGCCCAGTTTATCCAGCGGATCATATTTGCTCCCACAAGGCAAATAGCCGTTTATAACCACCGAGGCGCTGTTGAAATTACTGCGCGTTAATACCACAATGCCGTTAGGCAGTTCTACCCGGGTGATATCCTCCGGCCCAGGTAGTGAGCGCCAAATTTCAGATGATGGCGTTGCCGTCATGCCATTGCCTCCTCGCCAGTAGGTTGATAAACACCCACCACCCGCCGTTGGGGCTGGAGATAAGTCTGCGCAATGCGCTGAACATCCTCAGGCTGCACCGCGGAAAGGCGCTCAACGTAATGTGCAAACCACTCATAGGTCGCAAACATTTCCGAGAACCCCAACCAAAAGCCCTGATTGGTGATGTTCTCACTCCCATAGGCAAAGAGCGCCCGCGCCTGTTTGAGCGCGCGCTGAATTTCCTCCTCACGCACCGGCTCAACGTGCAAGCGCTGAATCTCGGCATCAACGGCGTTCAACACGGCTTCGGGCGTGCTCTTGGGGTGAACGGTGATCACCAAATCATAGAGATAAGGGTCAATGGTGGCGTGTAAACCACCCCCAATGCTTACCGCCAATTCACGCTCAACCAAAGCCTGGTAAAGGCGCGACGTCTTATTGGAAACACCCCCACCGCCGAACATGTTCAGACTGCTCGGACCGGACAGCAAACTATCTAAAACCGTAAAGGCAAAGAAATCGGGGTGGTTTGCCGCCGGAGCACGATAGGCCAAATGCATGAACACCGTTGTCCCCGGCCCTTTCACTTCAACCCGCCGTTCCTGAGCCAGCGGCGGCTCTTGGGGAATCTCCTTGCGGATAACCTCACCTGGCGGCAAATGACCGAAAGTCTGCTCGATTTTCTCGAGCATCATGCCAGTCTCAAAATCGCCCGCCGCGGCGATCAGGGCATTTGCCGGTGTGTAATATCGGCGGTAATGATGATACAAATCGTCACGGGTTATTTGCCGCAAATCCTCTTTGAGCCCGATCACCTCGTAGCGATACGGGTGATGATCAAACGCCGCCATCTGCACCGCTTCGCCCAAAAGGAAAAGTGGTTCGTTTTCACTGCCTTCACGCTCCGAGAGGATTACCGTGCGCTCTGCTTCGACATCTTCGGGATCAAAACGGCTGTTGACCATGCGGTCGGCCTCCAAGTCAAGCGCGAGGTCAATCTTATTTGCCGGAAGGGTTTCAAAGTAGGTTGTCCAATCCAGGTACGTGAAGGCATTCCACATCCCACCCTCGCGCGAAATCCAACGATCCAGCACACCAGGCGGGAAGCGCGGTGTCCCCTTGAACTGCATGTGCTCAACCCAGTGGGAAAGGCCGGTTTTGCCGCGCACTTCATCTCGCGAGCCCACCCGGTACCAAACCCAAAAACTGATCAACGGCGCAGTATGAATCTCTTTTAGAAGCACGGTCAACCCATTGGATAATTGGGTGCGTGTTATAGGTATCTCGTTAACCATTATGCTCAGAGCCTCCTTTTTTGAATCATGCCTAAGTTACCCAGTATTATCAACTCGAAGTTCATTTATAATAAAATCGGAATGCCACAACCAACCCCCAGGAGAACGCGATGAGCCTCGAAAATCGCTATTGGGTTGTTATTGCCGGTGCCGGCCCGGCCGGCCTTTATGCCGCTCAGCATTTGGCCGAGAACGGGGTGCAGGTTGTATTGTTCAACCGCGATATTCGCCCCGGTGGATTGGCCGAATATGGCATCTACCCGGATAAACTGCGTCTCAAAAACGGCCTGCGCGCTCAATTTCAGCAGATCCTTTCGTTACCCGAAGTGCATTACTATGGCAACGTCCGCATCGGACGTGAAGGCGATTTCACATTAGATGATCTGCGCCAGTTGGGCTTCCAAGCCATTTTAGTCGCCGTCGGCGCTCAGGGCACCAAATGGCTGGGGTTACCCGGCGAAACCCTGGAAGGGGTCTATCATGCCAAGGACATCGTGTATCATTATAACAAACTCCCCCCTTATAGCCAGCGCACTTACAAGATTGGCAACAAAGTAGCGATTGTCGGGGGCGGCAACGTCATGGTGGATGTCGCCCATTATTTGATTGATGTTTGCCGTGTGGATGAAGTGGTTGCCATCGTGCGGCGCGGCCCCAAAGAGGTGAAATTCGACCGCCGCGAATTGGAAATGGTGGCCGCCAATCTGGATTGGAACGCATTTGAGGCAGAACTGGAACGGGTCGCCCCTGTCATGCGCGCATTAGGGCAAGACCCCGAAACTTCGCGCGAACTGGTGCGCAATGCCATGGCCAAAGCCGGCCCCAAGCGGTCGCCAACACGGTTGTGGATCCGCTTCCTGGCTTCCCCCCGTCGCATTCTGGATAACGGTCAAGGCGCCGTGGGGGGCATCGAACTCGAAGACAACACCCTGGTGCTTCAAAACGGCGAGGTCGTTGCCAAGGGTTTGGGACATACCTGGGTTATGCCGGTGGATACGGTGATCTTTGCCATCGGGGATCGGGTGGATGAGACCCTAGGGCTTCCCGTCCACCGCTATGAGTACGATAAAAATCCCAATCCGCGTTTTCCGATTGAAGGTGAGTCCTTCGAGGCGTATGACAGCGAACGTGACGAACCCATTGAAGGGGTCTTCGTAGCCGGCTGGTCGCGCAAGGCCAGCAGTGGATTGGTCGGCACGGCGCGCAAAGACGGCGTCAATGCCGCCCGTGCCATCTTGAACTATCTTGCCACCCTTTCCCCCTTGCCCGAGTCCCTTTTGCCGCGCATTGAACAAGCCATCCATATGTTACCTCACCCCGTGGTCACCAAAGAACACCTGGAACGCCTTTATCAGGCCGAAGCCGAACGCGCGCGGGCGTTGGGCTTGGATGACTATCGCTTTGCAACTAATGAAGAAATGCTCGAGGCCATGGGGCTGTTGGGTGTCGCCCACTAAACACGCTTGATGCTATAATAACTTTTAGCCCATTCCTTGCGAGGTTCAATGCGTTTTCTGGTTACTGGAGCCGCCGGTTTCCTGGGCTCAGCACTTGCTAACCGCTTGGTCGCAGAAGGTCATACCGTCGTCGGGCTGGACGATTGTTCCACCGGCGACCCCGCCACCTTATCCCCCGAGGTTCACTTCACCCGGGGCGATATCAACGACCGCCCCAAGTTATGGACTCTGCTTCAAGAGGTGGACTGTGTCTATCACCTGGCGGCGCGTGTCCTGGTGCCGGAGTCCATCCTTTACCCGCGCGAATACAATCATGTCAACGTCGGGGGCACGGTCACCCTGATGGAAGCCATGCGCGATGTCGGCGTGCGGCGAGTGGTGTTCATTTCCTCGGGGGCGGTCTATGGTTATCAGGAACAACAGCCGGTGCGCGAGGATGCCGTACCTAACCCGCGCTCCCCCTACGCCGTCTCCAAACTGGCCGCAGAGTACTACGTGCGCACCATCGGCGCTCTGTGGGGCATCGAAACAGTATGCTTGCGCGTCTTCAATGCCTATGGACCGGGACAACACCTTCCTCCGGTGCATGCGCCGGTCGTGCCGAACTTCTTGCGTCAAGCGGTTCAGGAAGGCACCTTGGTTGTCCACGGCGACGGTTCGCAAACGCGCGATTATGTCTACGTGGACGACGTGGTCGAAGCCATGCTCGCCGCCGCGACCGCCAGCAACGTGGATCAGACCATTATCAATGTGGGCAGCGGGCGCGAGACCAGTGTGCGTGAACTGGTGCGCCTGGTGCTTGAGGTCACCGGCACCCAACCCGAGGTCGTCTATAACCCGCGCGCCGATGGTGGTCCCGCTCGCCTCTGCGCCGATATTCGCCTAGCGACTGAGAAGCTCGGCTACCGACCACGGGTGAGTCTAGAAGAGGGTTTACGGCTTACCCTTGAGCGTGACCCCCGGCTGAGGCGGCGTAACGGGAATGGCAAAAGCAGTGAACGGGAGACGGCGCGATGACGCAGAGGCCCTTTTCGCCATTCCAGGATTGAGCAGATGTGGGAACAATGAGCGGGGAGATTAAACCTACCTTAATTCGCATGAAACGCGTTCTTCACGGATTGGCGTTTCTCATCGCTCTAGTTCTGATCGGCTGTAACCCCACCCGACCTCAAACCACGCCCCAACCCGGAGTGTTTGAGGTGGATCCCGTATTTCGTGAGTTTTACCGTATGCTGGGCGGCGAACCCTTGCTTGGGCCGGCAATTACTCGCGCGTTTCGCTTTGAAGCCAACATATGTCAATACACCCAAAACGCTCTGATGTGCTTCAATCCCTATGCCGAGGGTCATAAGCGGTTTTACCTCTTCCCCTTGGGACAGGTACTCAACCTGCGCGAAGATCCCGGCTTGGTCTCGGGTGAAGGTCCGATCGTCAATGGATATTTGATCTACGAAGAATTCGTGCCCTTGTATGATCGGCTGGGGGGGGCGCTCTATGCCGGCCACCCTCTGACCCAGCCCCGTTATAACGCTACTCACAACCGCATTGAGCAATATTTTGAAAATGTGGGCTTTTATCGCAATCTTGATGAACCTCCCGGCAGTGTACACCTATTGGCTTACGGGGTGTTTGCCTGCGATGCTTACTGCCGTTATCAGGCACCCCTGAACGGCATTGTGACGCCGCTAACGGATGAGGTTTCTCAGCCATTCCTTTCGCGCCTGGCACGTTTGGGGGGGCCCGCCGCCTTTGGACGTCCGCTTAGCGAACCCTATCAAGCACCTGACGGCGCCATCGAGCAAGTTTACGAAACGGTTGTGCTCTACGCCCCCGCCGACAATCCTAACGCCATGCGCCTGCGCCCGCTCAGCCGCATGTTGGGCTTCCCGGATTATCCGCCCGGGCCGCAAATCTATGGCGAAACGGATGGAATGGTGTTCTACCCGGTGCGTGAGAATCTGGGTTTTCATGTTCCAAAGGTGTTTGACGAGTTCATTGCCCTACATGGCGGACGAGAAATCTCCGGTGACCCCCTGGAGGAGATTGCCGCCGTGGGAAACAACCGCTACCGCCAATGTTTTGAGAATTACTGCCTGCTGTACGATCACACCGCCGCCCCCAGCCTGCGGGTGCGTTTGCTCCCGCTGGGATTGGAATATCTGCGCCTCATCCAACCCGAAAGCGGCAACCTTCCTTTGCTCTATACGCCCCAGAGCATCCGTCTCTTTGTCCGTGCCGCCGCAACCCGCCTGCCCGCCGACCAGCCGCAATCATTTGAGATCGTCGTTCTGGATGCACGTCATCAACGCCCATTGGCAGAGATCGAGTCGCGCTTGTGGCTTACCCTGGCCGATGGCACGCGGTTGGAATACCGCCTTCCGCCTACCGATGCACAGGGACGCGCTCACCTGAGCATTGCTCCAATTACCCCCGAACAACCCAACGGCAGTGTTATTGCCTATCAGGTCTGCCTCTCCCTCCCCTCCGACCAACCCATCTGCACCAGTGACAGTTATCTGATCTGGAACTATCAATAAGCCGCGCTAGAACGGGGTTTAGTGGTAAAATCACGCGAAAGCCTGTTTTAGAAAGTCGGGAACAAGGTCATCCAGGGTGAGGAAAATCATGGAATTCGAGCCCGTCATCGGATTGGAAGTTCACGCCGAACTTCAAACCCGTTCCAAAATGTTTTGCGCTTGTCCGGTCGTGGATGCCACTCAGTCTGAACCCAACACCGCGGTCTGCCCGGTGTGCGCCGGGATGCCGGGCGTCTTGCCGGTGATCAACCAACGCGCAGTAGAATACGCCCTGCGGGTGGCACTAGCCCTGGATTGTGAGATTGCGACTCACAGCCTTTTTGCGCGTAAAAATTATTTCTACCCTGATCTGCCCAAAGGCTACCAGATATCGCAGTACGAATATCCCCTGGCTCAGCACGGTCGCTTGCCCATCTTTACCAGCACCGGTGAGCGGACAGTAAGCATTCGACGGGTGCATTTAGAAGAAGATACCGGCAAACTGACGCATGTCACCGCCGCCGACGGTACAACCTACTCGCTGGTAGATCTTAACCGCGCCGGCGTGCCGCTTTTGGAAATCGTCTCCGAACCCGACCTGTTCAGCGTGGAAGAAGTGCGGGCCTATGCGATGGCACTGCGCACCCTCTTGCGCTACCTGGGAGTCAATTCCGGCGACATGGAAAAGGGCGTTATCCGCTTTGAAGCCAATGTCTCGGTGCGCCCCAAGGGCAGCCAACAGTTGGGTACACGGGTCGAGATCAAAAACCTGAACAGTTTTCGCGCCTTGGAACGGGCTGTGGCGTACGAGATCGAACGCCAAAGCCGCCTGCTCAGCCAGGGACAGCGCATCGAGCAAGAAACCCTGGGATGGGATGAAACAAGGGGATGCACGTATTCCCAGCGGAGCAAAGAAGAAGCCCATGATTACCGCTACTTTCCCGAGCCGGATCTACCGCCCCTGGTCATCGAAGACTCCTGGATCGCCGAGGTACGCGCGGCTCTTCCCGAACTGCCTCACGCACGGCGGCAGCGCTTTATTGATATCTATGGACTACCCCCAATGGATGCCGCACTTTTGGTCAACGAACGCGCCGTTGCAGAATACTTTGAGACCGCGCTCCAAACCGCTCCCTCTCTTCCACCCCGCCTGATTGCCAATTGGATCTTAGGCGAACTGTTCGCCTGGATGAACGAGAGCGGCGAGAGCATTGAACAATTGAAGGTCGGCCCAGAGGCATTGGTGGAATTGCTCAGCCATCTCCAAGCCGGTGAGATCAACCAAACAACGGCCAAAGCAGTGCTACTGGAAATGCTCCAAAGTGGTGAGCGAGCCGGCGCGATCATCGAATCACGGGGGTTGCGCCAGGTTTCAGATGCCGACGCCCTACGCGCGCTGGTGGCACAGGTATTGGCAGAAAACCCCAACGAAGTCCAATCCTACCTGCGGGGAAAGGAAACCCTGGCCAACTGGTTCTTCGGTCAGGTCATGCGTGCGGTAGGGGGAAAAGCCAACCCTCAGGTGCTACGCGCCGAGTTGGAACGCCAATTAAACGAATTGAAGGCACGCCGTTCAAATTGAACGACAGGCCGGCCACGGACTCCTCGTCTGTCTATAACGCCACCACCTTACGCGCCTGAGCGAGGGCTTCTAGAATGTCGCCCATACCCCCGACCACACCCACCTGCACCTGATCCAGCAAACCAAAGTAATTCAGGCAGGTATGGCAGAGCACCAATTCAACCCCACGTTTTTCCAACTCGCGCAATTGATCTAGCACCGGCGAACCTTGGCAGGCCAGGCGCACCCCTTCCGTGTAGAAGAGCACCTTGGCCGGTAGTTTTTCACCCTCTAATGCCAAGGTGAGATACTTGACTACCAATTGTTGTTGCAATTCCGCCGGGCCTTCTCCCATCCCGAAACGGGTAAAGAGCCATACTGTATCGCGTTCTGACATGGAAATCCTCCTACCCCAGAAGTTAATGAACCTCTTGCTAGAGCAGCCTGCCCCGGCGTCGCCCGGCTGCTCAATGGGCAGGAAGCCATCAGGGCATCATCCCACCCCAAACCTACGGGCCGCCACGGGCTGGTCTGCCTTAAGGACACGATCCCGTGCCCACACAGTGGAAATTCAACGTTTCAGCGCGTTCACCGTGGCCGGCCTCCGTGAAATAGAGGATGATTTGATTATACCCAGATCGCCCTATTCAAACCCCCAAAGCGTGCAAGTTTCGGTATAATGGCGGCGCATGGAGAAATTCACCCAAGATGTCCAAAACCTGCTTGGGATCAGACTAACGCCGCGTCAAGTCGCGGCCTTTGCTACATACGAACGCGAACTGTTGGCATGGAACGCGCGCTTCAATCTCACCGCTATCCGTGATCCCGAGGGAATTCGCACCAAGCACTTCCTGGATTCGCTGACCTGCATCCTTGCCTGGCGCAACAGCCCCCCACCCCAGACTCTGATTGATATCGGTACCGGGGCCGGCTTTCCGGGGCTTCCGCTTAAAATCCTGCTCCCTCACCTCGAAGTGACCCTGGTGGACTCGGTCGGCAAGAAACTGGCTTTCTGCCGCCATATCGTGGAGACGCTAAAACTGGAAAAAGTTACCCTGATTCAGGGACGCGCCGAGGAATTGGGACAAAACCCCGCCCATCGCGAACGTTACGATTGGGCGGTGGCACGGGCGGTTGCCAACATGCCGGTTTTGGTGGAATACCTCTTGCCCCTGGTACGGGTCGGTGGAGCAATGCTCGCCCAAAAAGGTGCCAGCGGCCCGGCTGAGACCCAAAGCGCCGAACGCGCCATCCGCATCCTAGGCGGCCAACTGCAACAGGTGTTACCGGTCTATCTCCCCGGCGTAGCCGAGGAACGCTACCTGATCGTCATCCGTAAGCAGAGCGCCACCCCGCCCGGCTACCCGCGCCGCGTGGGGCTGCCAGCGAAAAAACCTATTCAGTGACATCGCTCATGGGCGCGATAGGTGTCATGCTCGCCGGTTGAGCCGCGCTTAGAATACGCCACAGCCATCCGGCCAGGCTTACCATCAACAGGAACATCACCCCCGGCAACACAATCATAAAAAAAGCGAAACGTCCCATCCGGGTTGGGGCCGGGCCGTTCACCACTCACATCGCCAAACAACCGGGTCAGCAGGACAAAACTTTCGGCACTGAGCCAGCCCAAAAGCCGTGCTAACACCGCCGCTAAGCCGTAGAACACCGCCTCGCGTGGCCGACCATGGCGGCGCACATCGTCATCCATGATCTGCCCCAGTATCACGTCGCCCAACATCATGCCACCGCTCAATCCCCAACCGATCACCACCGCCGTTAAGAGGGGATAAAGCGCTTTACCAAAACAGATGGCTTACCATGCGCCCGCCATCGGTACAATCGGCGGAAGGTAATGGAGTTCCAGCGTGCTCGTGGTCAGAAGCGTCTCACCTTCCCACACGTCGCCCACCACACGGTAGGCACCAGGCGTTAAGGTGCGTAAAAACTGCGCCGCCCGTGTCAGCCATTCGCCCTCCCCCGGCGGGGCTTCATAACCCTCTGCCAGGTTGAACAGGCAGCGTGCTTCCTGCGCGGCCAAGCAGGCCCGAAGTTCGCCTAACACCCCGCTGACCGGGCCTTCCAATCGCAACACCACGCGCACGTCTAAAGAGCGGTCTAGATCATTGATCAACCACACCTCACTGAGCGGTGGCTGACCGACTTCGGTCACTTCACGATACGGTACCAACGACAGCAGTACCGGACTCGAGGCTTCTTTCAAGGCATAATAACCGGCTTTGGGTGTGCGGTCGGCCTCCACCACCGCCCAAGTGATCCCTTCCCAGGGTTCGACAAACATGAATTGAAAATAGCCGGTAACCTTCCCCTTGGCGCGGCGGTAAGTTTCAATAGCAAAGCGCAACAACCGCGCCTGATAGGCTTGTGAATTCGCCACAAACGTCTCCAGGCTGTTGCCCATCTCCACCCCCGCCACGCGGAAAGTCTGCTCGGCCTGGAAGTTATGATAAGCCCACACCTCCCAGCGCGGCGGCCACGCCGCCTCGCCCAGCACCCGCCGCAGGGTTTCGGCCCGCGGCAAAGCCTGCGCCCCAAACTCCGAAGGCAGTGGCGCCGCCGGAAGCGCCAAAAAATCGCGCAGATGCCCCCAATACCACCCCGGATAAGTGTGCTCGCGGAAATCTGATGCTTCTTTGACCAGGCGGGTCGGGTCGCTCCCGCGCAGTGCGGCGGCCACCAACGGCACTGTGGTGTAGCGGTTATGGGTCGGCTCGTTACTGGCACACCATAGGAAAATGCTGGGGTGATTACCCAACACCCAGGTTAGGGCTTCGGCCTGGCGCACCGCCTCTTGGGCAAAAGCGTCATCCAGAGCATAGCCCCACTGCAGCGGCATATCCTGCCACACCAGAATCCCCTCGCGATCGCAGACCTCATAAAATGCGGGATGGGTCACATGCGCATGCACCCGCACGGCGTTCAGATGCGCCTCTTTGAGCAAGCGCACGTCAGCCTCGGCCTGCGCCAGCGAATAACCCGCCAGCCATTGGGTCGGGATGATATTGGTGCCGCGCAGGAAGAGTTTCCGCCCGTTCAGGTACACCCAATCGCCTTCCCGCGTCACGGTGCGAAAACCCAAACGCGCGGAAAGTTCTTCTTCTCCCACGCGTAGGGTTAACCGGTAGAGATGAGGAAACCCTCGTTCCCACACCTCCCACAGCGCCATGTCCGGCAACAACCAATAGAAACGCACGCGTCGGCGGCCTGGTGCAAGGGAGACGGGACGTTCAGCGCTCAATCCTTCGGCTTCGAAATTTTCCGGGGCAAGGTTTAGGGAAGCGACGGCTTCGCATGACCGGGCACTGTCACATGCCACCTCAACCTGCAAGCGCCATCCACCGGCAACGCGCAAGGGGAGCACGCGCATTCCCAGCAGTGCTACCTCACCGCTCGTCCAAATCTCTACCCCGCCCCACAGTCCGCCCGTGCCACGTTCCTGACCCCGAGGGCTGGTGCTTCCAGGACGGCAGTCATGCTGTCCGAAAACCCCCTTGATCTGGCGTTTGAACCGCGGCCATACCTCACCGTAGGGTTCTTTGGGTGCCGCCACCCGCAGCCATAAGGTGCGCCCCGTAGCGGGCAAGGATAAAACCCAGGGCTCAAAATAACCCTCATGGCGTCCTAAATACACCTCATCCAACCAAGCCTCGGCGTAGTAATCCGCCCACAGGCGCACCCAACGCCGCCGTTCGGCCTCGGCCAGAGGGAGCGTTAACCGATACCACCCCACCTCGGCTTCCAGTCCATCCAGCGTCCACTGATGGGGCAGCCCAACTTCGCGCCAGCCTGTATCGGGGAGATCATGCGGTCGCACTGCGGGGTGAGAAATAAATTCAGCCCGGTTCATACATCCGCCTCCTGGGGGTACAAATTCAACATCATCAAATTGTGCGATAATTCGAGTATAGTCAATCCGAATTTTGCCCGCAACCTGCCCGATGGGAAAATTCATCCTTTCTTCATATCTTGCCCTTAAAATCATTGAGGTATGGAGATGAAGAAAATTCTGGTCGTAGATGATGAACCTCAGATCGTCCGCGTTGTCCAGGGTTACCTGGAACGAACCGGCTTTCAAGTCATCCGTGCCGCCAACGGCGAAGAAGCCTTGAGCCTCTTTCGCCGCGAACGTCCCGATTTCGTCATTCTCGACTTAAATTTGCCGGGCATGGACGGGTTGGACGTGGCACGGGCCATCCGGCGCGAATCCAACGTGCCGATCCTCATGCTGACCGCGCGGGTGGAAGAAGTGGATCGCATCACCGGGCTGGAACTGGGCGCCGATGATTACGTCACCAAACCTTTCAGCCCGCGTGAGATTGTCGCTCGTGTGCGGGCCATTTTCCGCCGCGCCGCCGAGACTCCAACCGAAACCGAACGACTGCGGGTGGGAAAACTTGAGATTGATCTCGTGCAACATACGGTTACCGTGGATGGCAAACCGGTTAACCTGACCCCCACCGAGTTTGCGTTGTTAGTCACCCTGGCACGCCACCCGCGGCGCGTGTTCACCCGCTTGCAGTTGCTCGAACACGCCTTAGGCACCGATTACCCGGGCTACGAACGCACCATTGATGCCCACATCAAAAATCTGCGCGCCAAGATCGAGCCCAACCCACGCCGTCCCACCTATATCCAGACCGTTTTCGGCGTAGGCTACAAGTTGGAGGTCACCGAAGATGCCTAGTCGCCTGTATGTGAAGTTAGTGGCAGCCTTTTTAGGGGTACTGCTTTTGGTTGCCGTCCTCACGGTTGTGTTAACTCGCCGCGCCACCCGTTTAGCGTTTGGCACCTACACCGAACGCAGTGCCCAAGCCTGGGCGCAACGGCTGGCGCCGGTCCTGGCCGATTACTACCAACGCACCGGTTCCTGGGAAGGCATTGACATGTTCCTGCACATGGCCGAGATGTGGCCGCGGGGGCGTATGGGCCAGGGCATGATGGGCAACGACGGCGGTCATATGATGCCCTTCCAGCCAACCCTGTTGGGGCGTGTTCTGGCCCAACGCTTGGTGCTGGTGGACGCCACCGGGCGCGTCGTCCTCGATACCCAAGGGCTGTGGGAAGGCCAAACCGCCCCCGCAGAGGCGGTAGCGCTCGGCGCGCCTATTCGCGTTGGAAATGCTCAGGTCGGTACACTACTGGTCTTGCCAGCCGGCGTGGCCGGGGTGGTGACCCTGGAAAGCGAGTTTCTGAGCGCAGTTAACCGCGCCGTGCTTGGGGCCGTGATCATCGCCAGTGTGGCGGCGCTAATCCTGGTAGCCCTCATCGTCTATCGCATCATTGCGCCCCTGCGCCGCCTCCAACGCGCCGCTCAAGCCATTGCCCAAGGCGATCTTTCCCAGCGCGTCCCGGTTGCGACACAGGATGAAATCGGCGCGGTCTCATTGGCTTTCAATGAGATGGCATCCAGTTTGGAGCGGGCCGAAAAAGCCCGCCGTCAAATGGTCGCCGATGTCGCCCATGAATTGCGCACCCCTCTGGCCGTCCTTCAGGCGAATTTAGAAGCCATGCAAGACGGCGTTCTCCCTATGGATTTGGAACAAGTTCAAGTGCTCTATGACCAGGTGCAGTTGCTCAACCGCCTGGTAGCCGACCTACGCTTGCTCTCGCTGGCCGAATCCGGACACCTCACGCTGGAAAAACAACCCACCGAACTACTGCCCCTGGTGCAGAAAGTAGCGGGACAGTTTGAGACCGCCGCAGCACAAAAAGCCGTTCGCCTGATAATAACCGCACCTGATAACCTGCCTGCCCTACCCCTCGATGCACAACGCATCCAACAGGTGCTCGCCAACCTGCTTGATAACGCCCTGCGCTACACCCCGGAAGGCGGGGAGATCCGTATTGAGATCACCCCAGAGCAAAGCCGGCGCAGGATTGTGGTCGCCGTCAGCGATACCGGCCCGGGCATCCCGCATGAGGATTTACCCCATGTGTTTGAGCGCTTCTACCGCGCCGATAAATCCCGCACCCGCAGTAGCGGCGGTTCCGGCTTGGGGTTGGCGATCGTCAAGCAACTCGTCCAGTTGCACGGGGGTGAGGTACGTGCGATCAGCCCCATCTACACCGACCCCCAGGGGCAGAGTTATGGCACGCGCCTGGAATTCACCCTACCCGTATAGTGTACCAGGCACAAACGGCAAAACTCAGAGTCGTCTTGATAACCCAGGCGTATCTTCAAGACGGTTTCGGCGTCTAATTCCATAGAAAAAATGAATGCGCCGAACGAACAGGAATGGTTGCAAGCGGCACAGCGCTTTGATCCCGAGGCACTGGCGGCGATCTACGATTATTACAGCCCCCGCCTCTATGCCTATGCCATGCGTCTTTTGGGCAATCGTGACCTAGCCGAAGAATGTGTGGCCGAAACCTTTGCCCGCTTCCTGCACGCCCTGCATGTCGGGCATGGACCGCGGCAACAACTTCAGGCTTATCTCTACCGCACCGCCCACAACTGGATTACCGACCGTTACCGCCGCCAACCGCCCCCGAGCCTCAACACGGATGACATAGATCTAAGCACCGGTACGCCCAACCCCGAGACCAGTCTGGAAACCGCCTGGATGCGTCAACACCTGCGCCGCGCCCTGTGGCAGTTAACACCCGACCAACGCCAGGTCATTCTACTGCGCTTTGTGGAAGATCTGGACAACGAAACCGTGGCGGCCGTCCTGCAAAAACCCGTTGGCGCCGTTAAAGCCCTGCAACATCGTGCGCTGGTCGCGTTGCGGCGAATTTTGGAGCGAGAGGTGGAAAATGTCCCCAACCCATCCTGATCCACAACCCGATCCCGAAGTACGGGCTCATCTGGACGCGCTGCGCGCCATCCCCCCACGCGATCCTGCGGTCGCCGCGCAAGCCCGCCAGGCTTTTTTGGAACAAGCGCGCCAACTGGCCGTATCTGCGCGCCCCGAACGGCGTCTGAATCGGTGGAAAGCCTTTTGGATCGGCTTACTCTATCCTAAAAAGGAGGTATCCCCGATGTTCAGCGCCTTAACCACCATCTTGCTCGTCGTGTCCTTGCTACTGGGCGGTAGCGGGGTCACTGTGGCCGCAGCCCAAGCCAGTTTGCCCGATGACCTGCTCTACCCGGTCAAGACCTGGAGCGAGGACCTGCGCAGTGAAATCACGCGTGATCCACAGGCGCGCCTTAACCTCAGCCTGGAACTGGCCGAGCGCCGCACTGCCGAAATTACCCAAATGGTGGCTCGGGATGAGGTTCCTCCCGAACCCGTCCTTCTGCGGTTGCAAACCCACCTTCAAACGGCATTGCAGTTAGCCGTAGCACAGAGTGACGCTCAAGCCGTCCGGGCGCTGGAGCGCATCCGCCAACGCCTGGAAATTCAGTATCAGCGCCTGCTACAACAAGGAAGCGTCACCAACCCCACGGCCCAAGCCGCGCTGGTGCGCACCCGCGCCATGATCCAGACGCATCTGCAAGCCGTGCAAGAGGGCTTGCAGGATCCACAAATTCTGCGCCAACGCCTGCGCCAGGGCATGCCCGAGACTGTGCCACCCCAGAATCACCAGCCAGGCGGCAACCCCTGGACGCAGGACACCCCGACCCCCGGTAGCGGCTACGGCAGTGGGCAGGGTGGTAACCCCTGGACGCAGGACACCCCAACCCCCGGCAGTGGCTACGGCAGTGGGCAAGGCGGCAACCCTTGGACACAAGATACCCCAACCCCCGGCAGTGGCTACGGACCTGGTCCCGGACCCGAAGCCACCTGCACCCCTGGCAGTGGACCGATGATGCCAACCTTCCAGCCGCCGCGCCAGGGAAATGGCCCTGCCCGTCCCTAATCATCACTAATTTCTCACAGATCGCCAACGCCGCCCCTTCTCCATACCCAGGGGCGGCGTTCGTTTTGAATGCTATAATCGTTACGGGATGCTACGCGCGCGCTACCGCCGCATTTTGCGCTTCTTCGCCGGGGTCATTGTGCATATCTTGACCTGGGATATCCTGCTCCCTCGCCTGGGTCTGGGAAAACTGGCGCGCACGACCCGCCCCCAGCGCTTTCGCCGCCTGGCCGCTACGTTCCGTCAACTGGCCATCCAACTTGGCGGGGTGATGATCAAAGTCGGGCAGTTTCTTTCCACCCGGATTGACGTCCTTCCCCCCGAAATCACCGAGGAACTGAGCGGCCTGCAGGATGAGGTGGCGCCGGAGCCTTTCGAGGCCATCCGCAAGATGGTCGAGGCCGAGTTCGGGACGGCGTTGGAAGCGCGGTTCCTGGCCTTTGAGGAAACCCCGCTGGCTGCAGCCTCCATCGGGCAAGTGCACCGCGCTCTGCTCAACCCACCCCCTACTGCCCCCGATCCGACACCGCTGGCCGTGGTGGTCAAAGTACAGCGCCCCAACATTCCAATTTTGGTTGAAACGGATCTGCGCGCCCTGAAAGTGGTCGCACGCTGGGTCAATTGGTTTCCCCCGGTTAGGCGGCGGGCCAATGTGCCTGCATTGGTTGAGGAATTCAGCCGCATACTACACGAAGAAATAGATTATCTGAGCGAGGCGCGCCACGCCGAGATCTTTGCGGCCAACTTTGCCGGACACCCCGAGGTGCGCATCCCCAAGGTCTATTGGGAATACACCACCCGCCGCGTCCTGACCCTGGAAGACGTTGGAGACATCAAAATCACCGATTACACGGCCATTGAGGCAGCAGGTATTGACCGCGCCGAAGTCGCCAAGCGTTTGATTGCCACCTACCTCAAACAGATCTTTGAAGACGGCTTCTTCCACGCCGATCCGCATCCCGGTAACCTCTTCGTTCATCCCCTGCCCGCGGATGCCGAGGAGGGTGAAACGACTCGTCCGGCTTGGCAATTGGTATTTGTGGATTTCGGTATGACCGGCACCGTCCCAGCCGACCTGATGGACGCACTGCGTGAGGTGCTGATCGGGGTAGCCAGCCGCGACGCAGCACGCCTGGTGCAGGCCTACCAAAGGATGGGGGTACTGCTTCCCACCGCCGATCTGGGGCTGATCGAAAAGGCGACCCAAGAGGTATTTGACCGCTTCTGGGGCAAGACGCTGGCCGAGATCAGCATGAGCCCGGATGAGGTGCTCACGTTGCTGGTGGAATTTCGCCAGTTGCTCTATCAAATGCCGTTTCAACTGCCCCAGAACCTGCTGTTATTAGGGCGGTGTCTCTCGATCCTCAACGGTATTTGCCTGGGCCTGGACTCACAGTTTAACGTCTGGGAAAGCGTTGTCCCGTACGCCGAACGGCTGATGCGCGCCGAGCAAGAAAGCCTGCTCCGCCCCGTGCTGAAAACCACGCTCCAAATGCTACGCACCTTAGTCAGTTTGCCCCAACGCGCCGATGCCGTCCTTGCCCGCCTGGCTCAGGGGCGCTTGGAAGTCAGCGATCCTACCGCCCACGCCCACCTAGAGCGTATGGAACGCTCAGTCCGTCAGATCAGTACGGCATTGGTTTTTATGGCGCTACTGCTGAGCGCCACGCAACTCGCTCTCCACGAGCGCTACCTCGCTGCGGCCATCGCCGGGCTGGGCGCTCTGATAGCACTGCTATTAACCCTGCTACCGCGCTAGCCGCTTCTAGATTACGAGCCAAACATATCTTGCACCATCGGGCGGATCAAATCCCAATTGGGCAGAAGCACATTGGCGCCGCCGCTGGTAGTGAACGGGGTAACCATCTCCCGTCCCAACACATGGGTTTCAATCCCATCCGGGCCGGCGCGCAAGAGCGCCAGAGCCAACCGCGGCCATAACCAGGTCGGGACGTTGGTATCCACCACCCGGGTCGCCGCTAACAAGACGGCCGGGATGCGCGGCCAAGAGGTCGGCTTGAGCATCTGACGGAACGCGGCCTTGAGCAACAGTTGCCCATGTGCCATACGGAAGAAGTCATCGCTACCGGTGCGGTTGCGCACGAAGGCCAGCGCCTGCTCACCGTTGAGATGATGTTGCCCGGCCTCGTAACCTGCCATCGGCTCTGGCAGATCTAAGGTGATTCCGCCCATGGCATCCACCAACGCCACAAAGCCCTCAAAGCGCACTCGGGCGTAGAACGGGACATTCAGACCAAAGTTGTAGCGCAGGGTGTCTTGCAGGGCACGCGGGCCACTGCCGGGCACCTTGGCTTCCGCAAAGAAGTGCGCCGTGTTGATGCGATTCTCGCCCTCGCCGGGGATGGTGACCCACAAATCACGTGGAATGGAGAGCATGCGCACCCGCGGTTGAAGCGGCTCGATCCCGACCAGGATAATCGTATCGGTGCGGGCAACCATGCTCCCCTCGGGGGCGCGATCAATGCCCATCAACAAAATACGCGTCTGGAACGGGGTCAGAAAATAGGCGGCAAAGAAAGCCACCACAGGGATTAAGAGCAGGGCAAGGCAGCCCAGCCCACGCTGGCGACGCTTCTTGAGCGGCACCGGCTGGAAGCGCGCCATGGGCTCGGTCAGGCGCGGACGGGTTTTCTCCGCCTCGGACTCACGCCCTGACATCGGTTGAGTCAGGTTAGGGTCATACCAATACGTAGTCATAGCGGTGTGCAATTTTACCGCAAAACGGCACAGGCCTCAAACACCGCGTCCCAGTCTATCTGGCCATAGTACCCGGCGCTAGGTGGGCGCGGCGCCCGGCAATCCGCTACCGGCCGAGCCTCTCCCCTGGGAAGTGCTGCCTGCATCACCTGCACCTGCTCGCCTTCCATCTGGATATAGTAAAGAAAATGGCCATCAGGCGACCAGCGCGGGGCATCTTGAAATGCTTCTTCACCGTTTAGGCGACGGTATGTGCCGCTCCCCACGTCCAGCAAATATAACCGCCGCGCCTGAATGGCGGGATTATCCCACCCCACATAATCCGCATACATTTCCCCGGTCTGGTCGGCGGGCACGCCGGCAAAGGCAATCCACGCACCCGTGGGTGACCAAGCCACCTGTCCGGGAACAACCGCCTCTGCCGGCACGAGAGTCGAGACCTGATCGCTCTGGACATCATACCGTGCCAGCCGTTTACCCACCAGCACCGAGCGGTAACCGCCATCAGTAAAGACCACCGCCTGCCCTTGGGGTGACCAGGACTGATAGGTCAGGTTAACCAACGCCGCATCGCTTAACGCCGCTACCTTGCCGCTTTGAACGTCCAAGCACCACAAAGGAAGCCCGTCCGCCGCAATCGAGGCGCTCAGCGGCCCAGACCAAAAGAGCAGGTGGGTATGATCCGGTGACCACTGCCCAAGCAGGTATTGGGCCCCCGCAAAGGGTGCATCCGGTGCCGGTTTCAGTAGCACTGTGGGGGATTGCGGTTCTCCGGCAACGAAAGTTACCCGCCAGATCTCCGCGACTGCCGCCGTGGGGGACGCTGCGGGATCACGCCGTACGATGGCCAGGTGACTGGAATCCACCGACCAACGCACCCCCAAGACGCCGGAGCCCGCCCCAAACACCTCAAGACTGCGCCCTCCCTCCTCCTCTAACACCAAACTCCCCACCGCCGGATCCACCAACGCCACCCACTGCCCATTCGGGGCCGGATAACGCTGACGCTCTGCCGCAGCCGCTGACGTTGGGGTCTCAGAAGGCTTTATCACAGTGGGGGATGGCGAAGGCAAGGGTGTCATCGCGGAGATCGCAGACGTTTGAGAGGGAGACGGTGTTGCCGTGACCAAAGGCGTTGGAGCACATCCTATGATCAGTAAAACCGAGATCAGAATCGGCCACCCCCGGTTCATGGTTAGCCTCCTTTTCATCGAAATTCTCGTGCTCTGCGCTCCACTGATTGTAGTCCTTTTAACTTCGCAGGTTAATGTGGACTATAATCGGCGTGAAGATTTCGCAACCGAGAGGTTCTATGGTCAAATCACGCATCCTTGAAACCCTGCTTGCCGACCTCCCATCGGATCCTGTGCCGGTGCGTGGGGTCTATGTAGGCGTTCACTGGACCATGGTCTGCTCACGTCGCTGTGGCCTAGCTGCCACCATGACCGCAACTGACGTCCCACACGGCAGCCATCGCGTGCGCGATGTCGGGCGGCTGCACACCAAGAGCGCTCAGGAACTGGCCGCTTGGTTGACTTCCGCGAACCCCCTTGAAGCCAGCATCGGCCTGGCCGCCTATAACTCTCTCCTACCGCTGGAAGGCCTGCCGTTTCAGGAACTCAACGCCGCAGAGGCGCTCAAGCACCACGGTGCCGGGCGCAACGTGGCCATTGTGGGTCACTTTCCCTTTGTCAATGACCTGCGTCCTTTTGTCCGCAACCTGTGGGTGCTGGAACTCCATCCCGCCCCCGGCGACTTACCGGCCAGCGCCGCCCCCGAAGTCCTGCCTCAAGCCGAGGTCATCGCCATCACCGCCACTACACTGATTAACCATACCTTGGAAGGTTTGCTGGCATTATGCCCTCCCCAAGCCTGGATCATGCTGCTTGGCCCAAGCACGCCCCTGACGCCGCGCCTGTTTGAATTCGGCTTTGCCATCCTGTCTGGCGCGTGCGTCGAAGATGAAGCCGCCGCCTTGCTTTCCATTCAACAAGGGGCGGCCTTCCCTCAAGTGCAAGGGGTGCGTTTGCTCACCCTAGCACGCGAAGATGTGAATCCGAACCTCCGTGGTTCTGGGGTAAAATCGGGAGCGAACACGCCCTAGCCAAGGATGAATACTATGTCAACCCCCATTGTGCTGAGCATTGATCTAGACGGCACGCTTCTGATCGAAGAACGCGAGATACATCCCGAAGATGCCCTGGCTCTGCGCCAACCTCTACCCGTCACCCTGGTGTTTGCCACCGGGCGCTCGCTGGAAAGCGCACGGCGGGTATTGGAACGCGCCGGACTCTACCGGGATGAACCCCTGCCTTTCCCTTTGGTCCTGCAAAACGGCGCCGCCATCTACCGCCCCGGTGAGGTTCTCGAAGACTATTTTCCTATTCCACCTGAGGCCGAGGCCCGCTTGCACGCGCTGGTGCCGCAGTTCCCGGATGCGGCTTTCCTATGGCAGGGTTTGGACGGGGCTTATCTGGAAGAGATCACACCCTTTGGCCTGCTGGCCGCCGAGCGCTTTGGCTTTCTCCCCCGCCCGCTGAGCGACGCCCCTGCCGGGCAGGGGTTTGGCAAATTGATGTGCCTCTCCGATCAACGGGAGGTTCTGCAAGCCTTCGCCCAGGCCACTCAGGGCTTGCCGGTCGAGGGCAGTTTCAGTTTGGATGTAATCTATGAGGTGACGCGCCAAGGGGTGAATAAGGGATTCGGCTTGCGCGCCCTGCTCCAACGTTTGGGACTGGAACACGCCCGCCTGGTTGCCGCCGGCGATGGCGATAACGATGTGCCCATGTTTGCCTGCGCAGATCTGGCCGTTGCCCCACGCAACGCCTCACCCTTGGCGCGGGCACACGCTCATCACGTGATTGATCGCCAGCCTCACGGCCTTTTTGCGCCTATCTTTGACCTGCTCCGTGCGAAGGGATGGTTGGATCCCTAAGCCTCGTTTTCGGCAGGTGCATTCGTCCCACGGTGATGATCCAAACGGCGGCGCAGTGTTTCCAGAAACTGCGCCGGTGTACACACCGTCCTTTCAAACCCCAGTTGCAGACCCAAACGGGTCAACTGCGGTGGTTCAACATAGGTTTGGGCTAAAACGTCAGCCATGCCTAAAACCGTCTCTTTCGGCCCGTCGGCCAGCACCTGCCCCTGCCCCATAACTACCACCCGCTCGAAATTCTCGGCACAGAAGTCTATGTCATGGGTAATGGTGATAATCGTCTTCTGGCGCTGAGAGAGGGCTTCAAGGATGTGCTCAATGCGCCGGATCGTTCGCGCATCCTGACCGGTGGTCGGCTCATCGAAGATGACAATCGGCGTATCCATTGCAACTACCGAAGCCAGGGCGACCATCTTGCGCCAAGACGGTGAAAGATCGTAGGGGTTAACCTCGGCCTTATCGGTCAGTTCGGCCAGGTGCAATGCCTCTTCGACCAATTGCTTGACCCGATCCGAGGGATAGCCTAAATTGCGCGGCCCAAAGGCTACTTCCTCAGCCACGGTGCGGCAGAAGAGTTGATCATCCGGGTTCTGGAAGACATACCCTACCCGTTGGGCCAAGCGATGCACCTCGACCTGAGAGGTCTCCCAATCCCCGATCAGCACGCGTCCCTGCGTCGGGCGCAGTAACCCGTTCAGGTGTTTGACCAAGGTGGTCTTGCCGGCCCCATTCTGCCCCACAATCGCCACCCGTTCACCGGGTTCGACGGTCAGAGAGACCCCTCGTAATGCCTTGACCCCGCCGGGATATTCAAAATGCACTTCCTCAACGCGTATGCGCATACGCCTCCTCGACCGCACGAAAGCCTGCCACCGCCTCATCCAAAGTCACCGGTAGGCGCCGCTGTGGCGGCCAAAGACCCTCTTCAGCGGCACGGCGTGCTACGGCGGTATAACGGGAAATCCCGATACCGTACTCCGGCAGACGCGGATCGGTGAGCACCTCCGCCGGTTTGCCGCTGGCGATCATCTCGCCGTCGGCCAGCGCAATCACCCGGTCGGCATATTCGGCAATCCACTCCACTTTGTGTTCGGCCATGATGATCGTTACCCCCTGGTGTGCCAACCGGCGAATGACCTGAAAGACCTCGCGCGAGCCGATGGGATCCAATTGCGAGGTGGGTTCATCCAAAACCAGCACCTCCGGCTGCATCACCAGAATCGAAGCCAGCGCCACCCGCTGCTGCTGTCCTCCCGAAAGAGCGTACGGGGAACGGTTGGCCAGGTCCGTAATACCGGTAAGTGCCATCACTTCCTCGACACGTCGCCTCATTTCCTCCCGCGGCACACCGATATTTTCTAAGCCAAAGGCAATCTCCTCATAGACGGTAAACTTCGCCCCTGAAATCTGGTTGAACGGGTTTTGGAACACCAGGCCCACTTTGAGCACCCAATCTTCCAGGCGCACACGGCGGATATCTTGCCCGGCAACGCGCACCTCACCACGTAACTCACCCTTGAAAAAATGGGGGATAAAGCCGGCCAGGGTGTAGCACAAAGTGGACTTGCCCGCGCCATTGGGTCCAATAATGGCTACAAATTCACCCGCTTCCACGGCCAGGCTGACCTCACGCAGTGCCGGGTGATCCATGGTCGGGTAGGTATAGGTCAGATGCTGTATTTCAATTACGGCCATAGCCACCAACTCCCCACCGCCAAGATCAACGCGAGCAGGCACAACCAGCGCAACGCCCGCTCCAGTGGGCGGTCTTCGATTTCGATCAAACTGGTCTTCGGGCCCGAAGAACGAAATCCCCGCGCCTCAATGGCAATGGCGCGCTCTTCGACGTCCACCAGCGAGCCAAAGACCAGTGGACCCACAAGGGGCAAAAGTGCCCGAATTCGCCGCCCTAAACTGCCGCTGGTATCCAAACCGCGCGAACGCTGCGCATCGAGGATCGTCGCGGCTTTGGCCTGCATCTGTGGGATAATTTGCAGGGTAGACGCCAGGATATACGCCACCGAGGCCGGCAGTCCACGCTGGGTCAGATCCAACAGCAACACCCCCGGGTGCGTGGTGAGCAAGAGCAACAAGAACGAGGATACCATCACCAAGACCCGCGTTGCCGTAAGAAAGGCGAAGCGCACGCCCTCTAATTTGACGGCGAAAATCCAAAATCCAAACAGGACCGTCTTACCGCCGGGGTAGAACAGGCTCTGCATGACAAAAAGAAAGGCAAACAGCGGCAAAAGCAAGTTCAACGTCGTGCGCAGAAATTCCCGCCCCACCTGCCCTACAAAGCTCAGCGGTAGCAGGATTAGTAGGAAAAGCAAACTGGGCAGGAACAACCCGCGTCCCAGAAACGCAACCAGGATCAGCGTGAAAGCCACCACCAGTTTGGTGGTCGGATTCAGACGGTGGAGCGGGCTGTTCCGTTCCAGGTAAAACGAAAGGCGCTCAGCCATGCCTAGGGCTTAATGAGGAATGTGGAATGGTGAAGCACAAAGCGGGAGAGCCGTTCAGGCTTTTTTAGGCATGACGTTATCAGCGCGCGGGAAACGCATCAGGTAACGCCGCGACAGGCCGCGGATAATGGCGTAGGCCAGCAACGCCGTGGCAATCTTATCCACCGGCTCCACCAGAAAGTTCGTGCTCAACACTGCACTCACCAAATCCCGCCCGGTTTGGAGCAAAAACGCCGTGATGAACGACGAGCCGCTGGCCGTGATCCCGCCATACAGATAAACCGCAATAGGGGTTGAGACCAACGCCGCCGTAATCGCTACCAAGAACCCGGTGATAACCACCCCCCACCAAGTGCGGAACAAGCCGAAATGGGCGCACCACCCCGACACAAACCCGATGAACAGCGCCACCGGGAACCAGGGAAACGCATTGGGGTCAATCAGCAAACCCCAAATGATGTTGGAAAGCGTCCCCGTTAGCGCGCCGGCCCACGGCCCACAAATCGCCCCCACCAGCACCGTGCCGATGGAATCGAGATAAACCGGCAGGCGCAGTAAAACCACAATCTGCCCGATGACCACATTGATAGCAATCGCGACCGGGATCAAGACCAGCGTCATGGTGTTGAAGTCTTTCTTGATCGAATCAATGAGTTTCATCGCTTCCTCCTTGGGAATAAATACACGGCGGTTTATTCGGGAATAGCACGACAAAGTTGTGCCATTCGCGCCACAAAAAGGCTCAGAAAACGTTCGCTATCTACGGTAAGGGCCACCTCCATATTAGCCGGTTTGCCGGTCATGCGGTAAAAGTCGGCAAAGGTCTTGCCCATGCTGACACCACCGCTGATATCCACATCCACAAAGTGAGCCTCCGTGCCGACCAGGTCCGGCGCAAATGCAACGGCCAGCGCCAGCGGATCGTTGATCACGCATCCCTCAATCTGTTGATAAGCATCATGGAATTCCATATAAAACCGCGTGGCATCGGCGATGAAACGCGCCACCGGAGAGCCAAGCGCGAGCAGATCCTTCACATGCGCCGGCTTGAGCACCACCTGATAGGTAACGTCTAGAGGCACCAAAGTGATCGGTAGGCCGGAATGATAAACAATATGGGCGGCGTGCGGGTCGCAGTACACATTAAATTCGGCCAGCGGGGTCGTATTGCCCTGATGACGGATCGCACCCCCCATAATAATCACGCGGCGCAACCAATTCACCAAGCGCGGCTCCCGTCGCAACGCCATGGCCAGGTTGGTCAGCGGACCCAAAGCCACCAAGGTAATCTCGCCCGGCGCGGCGCGGGCAGTTTCAATAATCAGGTCTATCCCGTGCCGTGGATCCGGCTGACGTCGGGGCTCAGGCAAACGGGCATACCCCAAGCCGGTATCACCATGGGTTTCGGGAGCGAGCAGTAGCGGCTGTACGAGCGGGCGCTCCATACCCCGCGCTACCGGAATCTCCGGCGCGCGGGCTAAATCGAGCACCGCCAGAGCGTTGCGTACCCCCTGATCCACAGCACAATTACCGAAAACGACACTTATGCCTTCCACCTTCACCTCAGGCGATGCCAGCGCCAACAAGATCGCCAGTGCATCGTCAATCCCCGGATCGGTGTCAATTAACAGGCGCAACGGTGAAGACATTCTTCAATCTCCCTCGGTGACGAAAAGTTCATCATAGCCGCTTTCGGGATCAAAACGGCGCTCAAAGCGCACTCCCGGCAGTACGCCCAGCGCAATTTCCGCCGTGGTGTACACCAAACTACCTTCCATAAGGTGACCACCCAGGGTTTGCCCCACCGCATCGGAGATGGCAATATGATAGTGAGAACCGTACACAGAAAGTGTGCCGGTCAGCGAAACGATCTCAAACTTGCCCTCAAAAAGGGTGGGACCGGGTTGATCAGCCAAGCGGAGCGCTGCTCGCCGCAAACTTCCCACACACGTCAGCACGACGGCGGCCTGAACAGCATTTTCGCGCGCCCAGGCATCCAGAATCTGCTTAAGGTCCTGACCTGGCCGCAACCGTATAGCGACCACCTGAAGAGGCAGTTGATTCATACTATCTCGGTCCAATCATTCGGGGTGACACGAGAGAAAGAACACACCACACAATCGTGACTATAATTATACCAACACCGCGCACATCGCCTTGTCTTTTCCACAAAGTGAAATTTCCCGCCGAGGTCCTGCATGAAACGGTTGAATCGCTCTGTCTTGGGTGCTATCTCCCCTACCTTGGCTCTCTTCATGTTTGCCATGATCTTGGCCAACATCGCCTCGCGAATGGAATCGCCGATGCTCTCGCTTTACCTGCGCAACCTTGGTGCCAGCGTAGAACAGGTGGGCCTTTTCTTCACTATCGGCATGTTTGCCCCCTTACTGCTCCAGGTTTTCGGCGGCTGGATCTCGGATTCACTGGGCTACCTGCGCACCATTGCCATCGGCAGTCTCATCGGGCTGATCGGTTCGCTGTGGTTACCCTTTGTACCCTCTTGGGAATGGGCGCTGATTGCCATCATTGCCGCGGCCATCTCCAGTGCGTTGATCTCCCCCACCTTCCGCGCCTTCATCGCCGAGCACACCAGTGAAAACAACCGCGGCAAGGTATATGGGTTGTTCGATAGCGTCTTCGGCATTGTCAATATTCTCGGCCCATTTCTGGGCGGCTTTCTGGCCGACCGATTGAGTTTTCGGGGAATGCTGTTGGTTGCAGCAGGGTTTTATGTGGTAGCGACCATCATCCGCGTGAGCATGAGCCGCCGCGCCCGCGCCGCCGCCCAAGAGCCAGAAGGACGCCTCAACGTCACCCAACTCAAAACCAACCTGGCGCAGATGATCGGCCTGGCTACCGCCGGCGGCTTGATGACCTGGATCCTCATCTTCGACGGCCTGCAGGATTTCAGTTTCCGTCTTAGCGATCAGTTCTACCCCATCTACCTTAAAGATCTCTACGGCTATACGACCACCAGCGTCGGGTCGCTCTATACCATTATGGGCATCGCCGCGGCGTTGTTCAATACCGCGGGTGGCTGGATCTCCGACCGCTTCGGCGAACGTTGGGGCCTGGTGGGTGGATTGGGTATCTTCGCCGTCGCGACCGTCCTCTTCCTGGGCGGGCCGGCGTTCCCCCTGCAAGCCCTGGTATGGGGCATGTTCGGTTTAGGCCAAGCCCTTTATGCCCCGGCCTTCAATGCCCTGATCTCCAAGGTTGCTCCACGCCATCTGCGCGGCTTAGCCTTCGGATTGCTCTCGACAACGTTGGGCTTATTCTCCCTGCCGGCACCGTACCTGGGCGGTTTGATGTGGGAAAAATGGAGTCCTTTTTGGCCGTTTATCGTCAACGCCGTTATGTTGGTCATTACTCTACCGATCATCTGGATAACCATCCGCCCACAGCGCATCCAGCAAGAGCAAAACCGCGCCGCGGCACTGCTTAAAGAACACGCCTAATCCTCCATACGCTCCAATAACGAGGCACTTCTCCCCCTTGCGGAATGATGACATTTTGCATCGCACAAGGGGATAAAACACACTTCACCCTTATCGGGGAGTCACCTAAAATTAGGGCGATCTTGTTGCAAATTATTTGCAATAAAGGCAAATCACATGGACTGGATCGCTCAAGTCACCGAACGTTTGCGCGCCACCGGCGGGCGGATGACCGCCCAGCGCCGTCTGATTTTGGAAACCCTGGCGCAGTGCACCGACCACCCTACGGCAGAAGAGGTCTATCAGCGCGCCCGCCAGCGCGCTCCAGACCTCAACCTCTCCACGGTGTACCGCACCCTACGCTGGCTGGAAGAATTGGGCGTGGTGGGCTCCCAGCGCTTTGAGGGCGAACGTCCGCAGGATCGGTTCGACCCGGCCATTTCTGCCAACCCGGATCACCATCATTTTCGCTGTCGCTTGTGCAACACCATTATTGAATTTCCGGCGCCGCTCTTAGATCTGCTTAAGCGCGATTTTATCGCCCATTACGGCGGCAGTATTGAAAGCGCCTCCCTCATTTTTTATGGGTTGTGTCAATCCTGTTTACAAAAGGTGGAATCGTATGGCCCATTGTCATTCAACCCCGATGCCATCCTCGATCACGCGCGATAACCACCCGCACATTCTACTGGTTGGTAACCCGAATGTCGGCAAGTCGGTGCTTTTTCACCAATTGACCGGCCAATATGTGACCGTTTCGAATTATCCCGGCACCACGGTTGAGGTTGCCCAGGGCAGTTTACGCCACTGTCCGGAGCGGCTGGTGATAGATACCCCTGGGATCGTCACCTTCCCGGCGCGTAGTGAAGATGAAGAGGTAACCGTGCGTGCCCTGCTGGATGAACACGTCGGTGCTGTCATCCAGGTCGGGGATGCCAAGAATCTACAGCGCACGTTGCACCTGACGCTCCAATTAGCCGAACTTGGACTGCCCCTGGTGCTGGTGCTCAACATGCTGGATGAGGCCGAGGCTTTTGGGGTTAGGTTAGATCTAGAACCGCTCAGCCGCGCCCTGGGCGTGCCGGTAGTGGCCACCGTAGCCACGCGCGGTCAAGGGGTAGAGAATCTACTCCAAGCCTTGGAGCGGGTTCAACCAGCGTCGGTCCACCTCACCTATCCCCCCGAGATCGAAACAGCCGTGCAAGCCGTGGTTCCCTTACTCCCCCCCGCCCCCATCTCCGCCCGCGGATTGGCGTTGCTTTTCCTAAGTGGAGAGAACGGCGTTTCAGCATGGCTGCGTGCCCATCTTACGCCTGACACATTCGAACGCTTGGAAGACATTCGCCGGGATCTTCAATCTCGCCTTGCAGAACCGGTCGCCAGTATGCTCCAGCGGACACGCGAAAACGCCATCCGCGGCTTAATCCGCCAGGTTTGGCGTCAGGAACAACGCCGGAGCGAGCCGCTTAATGTGCGCTTGGGGCGCTTAGCCACCCACCCCCTGTGGGGCATCCCTATTCTGGCCTTGGTGCTTTATGGGTTGTACTGGTTTGTCGGTGTGTTCGGCGCCGGCACCCTGGTGGGTTTCCTGGAAGAAACGCTCTTCGGTCAGATCATCAACCCCTGGATGGTCAGCCATCTGACACGTTGGATCCCCTGGCCGTTCTTACAACAGATGCTGGTGGGTGACTACGGTCTGTGGACCATGGGCGTAACCTATGCCCTAGCGCTGCTCTTACCGATTGTGGTAACCTTCTTCATTGCCTTCGGCGTCCTTGAAGATTCGGGATATCTACCGCGCCTTGCCGTTTTGACCAACCAGTTCTTCAGCCGCATCGGCTTGAACGGCCAGGCCGTGCTTCCCATGGTGCTCGGGCTGGGCTGCGTGACCATGGCGACCATGACCACGCGCATCCTCAGCCGTCCCCGCGAGCGCATCCTGGTGACCTTCTTGCTCGCCCTGGCCATCCCCTGTTCGGCCCAATTGGGCGTGGTGATGGGCATGCTGGCTGGCATTTCGTTTGGCGCCACCTTGATCTGGGCTGGCGTCGTCATAATCGTCTTACTCATTGTGGGCTGGTTGGCCGCGCAGGTCTTACCCGGTGAACGCACCCCCTTGATCGTGGAACTCCCGCCTTTGCGTTGGCCGGTGCTCTCTAATGTGCTGATCAAAACCTTGGCGCGTCTGGAGTGGTATATCAAAGAAGCCGTGCCCCTGTTTCTGCTGGGAACGTTCCTGCTCTTCGTGTTGGATTGGTTCCATCTTTTACCCGGCATCATCCAACTGACCGAACCGGTGGTTACCCACTGGCTGGGGCTCCCCCCCGAAGCCGCTGCCGCCTTCCTAGTGGGATTTCTGCGCCGCGATTTTGCCGCCACAAACCTCTTCGTCATGGAATCCCGCGGTCTGCTCTCCCCGGTTCAGGTCGTGGTCGCCATGGTGACAATTACCCTCTTCGTGCCCTGCATTGCCAGCGTGTTTATGATGATCAAAGAACGCGGATTGAAGACGGCACTGGGGATGCTGGCCTTTATTTTCCCCTTTGCATTATTCGTGGGCGGTGCATTATACCGCTTGCTCACCCTGGTAGGATGGCATGGCTAAACCTCTTAACGCCCCCTCATTAACCGAAGACACCTGGCTTACCTGCCCGGTGTGCGGCACCCGCTTCCAGGCCGGGGAACGCCCGGCGTGCGCGCAGTGCCCTCTGCATGCCGGATGTCAAATGGCGTGTTGCCCCAACTGCGGCACCAGTGTGATCAATCCTCAGGCCTCACGCTGGGCGCGTTGGGCTGAGCGCCTGTTTAAACGCCCGCAGCCCCCCTCCAAGGACACAACGCCGTGAAAAGGAGATTGCGCACCATGTTCATTCCTCATCTTCGCTTCCATCGCGCCCGCCACCGCCACGGGCTGGGCAAACACCCCGTCCGCCTCACGCTGGGACATGTTCCACCGGGACAGGATGCCACCATCCTCGGCTTCGAAGCGTTGCCTCTCGATTATCAGCACTATCTACAAGCCTATGGCGTGATGCCCGGACGCACCGTGCGCGTGCTAGCCCAACGTCCGGTTACGATTATTCAGGTTGAGCATACCGAGTTAGCCTTTGAACCGCAGATTGCGCGCTGTATTCTGGTAAGCACCGCGGGCGAGAAAGAGGCCGCCCTTACCAGCGAGAACCGCTCTTCCTAAACGATAACACGCGGGTAGAGACGCGCCGCCAGGGCCACCAGGATGACCGTGGTCAGGCTCATAATTGCGAAATCCAACCCCAACGGGAAAACAGGGGTGCCGTTCGTGATCATCAAAGCGCGCAAGGCATCCACAATATAGGTCAGCGGGTTAACTTTGGCAATCACCTGCAGCCAAGCCGGCATGATGGCAAGGGGGTAAATGGCATTGCTGGCAAAGAAGAGCGGCATGGTGAGCACCTGCCCAATCCCCATGAAGCGCTCACGGGTTTTGACCAGACAGGCAATGATGAGTGAGAAGAGGGAGAAATTGGCCGCGCCGAGGATTACTGCCACCACCACCCCTAATAATGCCTGGGGCTGCCAGTTTAAGTCCACGCCCAACAACGCCGCCAGGGCATAAATGATCACGGCCTGGGTGAGGCCGCGAATGCCTGCCGAAAGCGCCTTTCCGCTGACCAACGCTGCGCGCGGCGCCGGACTGGCCATAATCTTATGCAGGACGCCTAAATCGCGTTCCCAGATGACCGAAATGCCGTAGAAAATGGCAATAAATAAAACGCTTTGGGCGAGGATTCCCGGGGCCATAAAATCCAGGTAGGACAGATTCCCGGTGGGGATGGCACGCACACGGGCAAACACCTGCCCAAAGATCAACAGCCACAGTGCTGGCTGTACCGCACGGGTAAAAAGTTCAGTGGGGTCGTGGCGTAACTTGCGCGCTTCTAATTCGGCAATGACCCAGGTTTTAACCAGCATCTCGCGCAGTACCGCCCAGGGCTGCCAAACTTGCCGGAGCGAGGGCGAAGAAGAGGAACTAGCCAAGGCGACGGGCGACGCGCCGGGTTCGAGCGGTTTCACGGTAACCTCCCATAGTTGTTTGAAGTTGATTGCCGGTAAAGTGTATGAAAACCTCGTCCAGCGTGGCTTCGGGTTTGCCAATGGCCACCTTGAGGGCTTGCGGTGCATCGCAGGCGACCAGGCGCCCCAGGTGCATAATGCCAACCCGGTCACATAAGAGATCTGCTTCATCCATTAGATGGGTAGTCAGTAGGATCGTTGTGCCCAGATTTTGGCGAATTTGGCGGATATAATCCCACACCAGATGCCGCGCCACCGGATCCAGCCCAACCGTCGGCTCATCCAGGAAGAGCACACGCGGGCGGTGCAGAATCGCCTGGGCGATCTCCAGGCGCCGAATCATTCCCCCGGAATACTCCCGCACCAACCGATGCGCCACATCGCGCAACCCCATGAAGTCCAACGCCGCGATAATCCGCTGCTCGCGCTCGGCTCGCGGGATGTCATAAAGTTTGGCCGCGATCAACAAGTTCTCATACCCACTCAACGCCCCATCGGCGGAGATTAACTGCGGTACATAACCGATCACCCGCCGCACCTGGGCGGCCTGACGGCGAATATCGAAACCCGCCACAGTGGCACTGCCATCACTCGGCGGGAGCAACGTGGTAAGCATTTTCAACGTCGTGGTCTTACCAGCGCCGTTTGGGCCCAGCAAGCCAAAGACCTCCCCTTCTTCCAAAGCCAAATTCAGGTGATCTACGGCTATTAGTGCACCGTAACGCCGGGTAAGGTTGCTGGTTTGCAAGATCATCTTTCTGCCCTTTCTTGAGTTGACGCCTCAACCGATGTTCGCTCCAACACGTGACGACGCAGGATATGCATGGCTTGAACCACACACTCCCGTTCAGCAGGGACAAGTTCAGACAACAATGCACGGAAATGGGCATGGGTCTGGGTTTGGGCGGCCTCCAGAATCGCCTCACCCGCTGCCGTCAAGCGCAAGCGCACACGGCGGCGGTCCTGTTCATCCCCTGTTCGCTCCACCCAACCCATGCGCACCAGATTATCCACCAGGGCGGTGGTGCTGGGCCGCGTCAGCCCTAGATGCTCGGCTAGTTCTGAGGCCGTGGCAGTGGCTTGGCGGCGGATAAAGATCAGCGCCCGGAACTGCGGCACGCTCATCCGTGGATCGCGGTGACGACGCATTTGACCGCGAATGGTGCGGCTAACTCCCATCACCACATCTAGCACCTCTTGCACACAGACTTCAAGATCCGTATCCATAGTTCGAATTCCTAATTGTTAGATATTCGAACTATATAACCAACGATCGCTTGTGTCAAGAGGGAGATGATCTCTTTGAACCTTAAAAAACATGCCTCCATGCTGATTCACCACGCCGGCTTTAACGATCGCAACAAGCCCATGCTACGAATCTAAGAATCTTTTGAATTTCTGGCTACAACGCCCTTAATACGCCCCGACCCCCCCATATATGGGGTCAAACCAAAGTCATTCACGAAACCATGGCAAGAACAAATGTGCCTATTTTGCCATTCGGCGGCATCATTTTGCCTCGGACTCTTTAAGGTGGCTTGACTTTAAAGATCGCCAAATTTTTAGGTCAGCGTAGGTTTCCCGACTTGTGAGTCAGGATGAGATTTGCTAGAATAATTCACGCACCGATCATTCAGGGCGGACATCCGTCCCCCCTTTTCCTGGTCAACACCCAAACGAAAACTGCTTTGGGTAAACCCTCTGCAAGGCGCAGGGGGTCATCTTGGCTATTGCGCCGCGCTAGGGTGCGCAAATTCGATGCTGAGCGGAGGAGATACCATGGACGCTGAACATGCCTGGCAGGTCGTCTTGGGCCAACTGCAAATGGAGATGTCCAAAGCCGCGTTCGACACCTGGGTGAAAAACGCCGAATTGGTCAGTTGGAAGGAAGGGTGTTTCACCATCGGGGTGCGCAATGCCTACGCCCGCGACTGGCTGGAAAGCCGCTTGTCCGGCACGGTCACCCGTCTGCTAAGCGGACTGATGGGATACCCCCAGCAAGTAGAGTTCATCGTCTGGCATAAAGAAGCCCCGCTGAACGCTGCGCCTGAATCCCCAACCTTCCTCCCCTCCAACGGGCGTAACGAGGCGGCACAGCCGCGCACCGTCATTCCCCGCTATCGCTTCGAGAATTTTGTCGTCGGTGCCAGCAATCGCCTCGCCCATGCCGCATCATTGGCCGTCGCCGAGAACCCCGCCCGCGCTTACAATCCCCTTTTCATTTACGGCGGGGTCGGATTGGGCAAGACGCACCTGCTCCACGCCATCGGCAACGCCACCCTCGAGCGCGGTCTGCATGTCCTTTATGTCTCCGCCGAAGAATTCACCAATGACTTGATCAATGCCATCCGCACGCATACCACCGCCGCCTTCCGCGAGCGCTACCGCAACATAGACGTCCTCTTAATTGACGACATTCAATTTATCGCCAGCAAGGAATCCACACAGGAAGAGTTCTTCCATACCTTCAACACCCTCTACGGACAGGAAAAGCAACTGGTCATCTCTTCGGATCGCCCGCCCAAGGCGATGATGACGCTGGAAGAACGCCTGCGTTCTCGCTTCGAGTGGGGGCTGACCGTAGATATTCAACCGCCGGATTTGGAAACCCGTATTGCCATCTTGCGCTCCAAGGCCGAACGCGCCGGGCGCGACGTGCCCGCCGAAATCCTTTACGCCATCGCGCGCCAGATTCAGTCCAACATCCGTGAACTGGAAGGGGCGTTGACCCGCGTGCTGGCTTATGCCGATTTAAGCGGACGCCCGCTGACCCCTGCGTTAGTGGAAATTGCCCTGGCCGATCTCATTCCTCAGCGCAGTCGCATTGAACCGGCTCAGGTGGTGAACGCGGTCGCCCAGGTATTCGGCATCCCCCGCGAACGCCTGCTCAGCCGTGAACGCTCACGAGATGTCGCCCTCCCGCGCCAAGTGGCTATGTATTTACTGCGCGAGGAAGCCAATGTCTCTCTGCCCCAAATCGGCGAGGTACTGGGGGGACGCGATCACACCACCGTCCTCTATGCTTGCGAAAAAGTGGCCGATATGATCGAACGCGATGATCATCTGCGGCGGCGCATCTCTCAGGTACGCGAAGCCCTGTATGGACGCAGTGTCGCCGCCTGATCTTCCTGCCCTTTTTCTTTATAAACCGCACCCGCCCTTGAAATTGGGGCGGGTTTTCTTTTGCTCAATTCATAGCCTCATGGTATGATTTTAAACATGCCACGCACAAAAAAGGCATCCCCTGAATCGGAACATAATAAGACCACCAAGGGTAAGGGTGCGCGCAAGTCTACCGCCGCTTCCGCTTCCCCTCGCCGCGCCCCACAACGGGACGAGTCCGACCTGCCCGAGATCCTTGCCGAAGGCGAAGAAGAATTGACGGCAGAACTGGAAGAACCCGTCGCCGCGCCTTCCAGCGAGGATTGGTCGGATCTGGCGCTCGAAGACCCGCTGGAAATCTTAGAAGACCCGGCACTGGCTGCCGAACTCTCCGAAGACCCGGTGCGGCTTTACCTGCGCGAAATCGGCCAGATCAGCCTGCTCGACGCCGACAGCGAATTTCGCTTGGCCGCCTGTATTGAGGCCGACCGCCGCCTGGATGCCCTGCAGAAACATATTGATTCGCGAGGTAACGGCAACGGGCGCTATAAGGCATTGTTCCTGGCGGTGTGTGAAGACCTGCTCACCTCGTGGGAGCGGGTCAAGCAAGATGCGGCGCGCCTGGAACGCACCATTCCCCCTGATTTGCAACTGGTGCTGGCCGAAGCACGCCTTTTACGCCAGACCTGGCAGAGCAAGTCCCCCTCGTATGTCCGTTCGTATATGGACAGCGGTCCTTGGGGGCACGATACCTTTTGGGACGGACTGGTGCGCAACGTCTTCAACCTCTTCCTAGACCTTTACCTTCTGCCCGAAGGCGCCGCTCAAGCCTTGATGCAATGGACGGAAACCGAGAAGGATTTACCTAACCTGGCCTTCTTTACCCCTTACTTAAACGATGAAGAAGCGCTACGCAAAGAGCGCGAGGACATTCACCAACACGCCGAAGAGGCGAACAACGTGTTAATTCGCGCGAACTTACGCCTGGTGGTTAGCATTGCCAAACGCTACCTAGGACGAGGGGTTTCCTTCCTTGATTTGATCCAGGAAGGCAACCTGGGGCTACTGCGTGCCGTGGCCAAATTTGATCCTACCCGCGGTTACAAGTTCAGCACCTACGCCACCTGGTGGATCCGGCAATCCATCAGCCGTTACATTGCCGAGCAAGCGCGCACTATCCGCATCCCCGTCCACCTCTTTGAGGCCATCACGCGCTTACTGCGCGTCCAGCGCTCGCTGATGCAGCAACTGGGGCGCGAACCGACCTACGAGGAACTGGCCCTGGAATCGGGCCTGCTCAGCGAAGAAGACGTCCAAGCCATCCTGCTGGCCCGTTCGCGCAATCAACCCCTGGATCCCGAGTTGCAACGGCGCTGGGAAGCCGCCACGGCCAAAGTGCAACGCATTCTCCAATCCGCAGAGGAACCGGTCTCGCTGGAACGCCCGGTCGGTGATGAAGAAAGCAGTCAATTGGGTGATTTCATTGAGGACGAGGAAGCGCTGGAACCGATGGATGCCGCGGCACGCGAGATGCTCCGTCAACAGGTGCAAAACGCCCTTGGCGCACTCACCGAACGCGAGCGTCAGGTCTTGGAACTGCGCTTTGGGCTGATTGACGGCAAAGATCACACCTTAGAAGAGGTCAGCCGTTACTTCAATGTGACTCGCGAGCGCATTCGCCAGATCGAAGCCAAAGCCCTGCGTAAGTTGCGCCACCCCACCCGCAGCCGCCACCTACGCGAATACCTGACCTGAGACCCCACCTTCCTCGGAGAAGCGTGTGCGCATCCTGCTCTTGCAAAATGACCTCCGCGCCTGTGAGGGGCTGAGCCGCTACTTGCGCAGTCGCGGCCATCAAGTCTGGGAAAGCACCCGCTCCGACGAGGTACGCGTGCAGTGGGCTACTCTGAACCCTGACCTGGTTTTCCTGGACTTGCATTTTCCGGGCGAGGCATGGCTGGAGATGCTGCGTTTTCTGCGCCAAGAGCACCCTCAGGTGCGCGTGATCCTCACCAGCCGTCACCCGGATCTCCAGCGCGAGATGCAGGCACGGGCTTATGGCGTGGGCAACTTTCTCCGCCACCCTTTCACGCCGCGCTGGATTGAGCTGGCCCTGCGCCGCGCCGAAGGGGTCGGTGCCACCACCCAACCCTCGGCGCGCCTCGTTCAGACGCAACTACGCACCGGCGTCCGTATTCCGGTGCGCCTCAAGATCATCCTACCCTATCTCATTTTGGCTTTTTTGTTCACCCTGGCCGCCGCCTACATTGTGACCCGGGTGGTCTTTGAATCGGTGCAGGAACGTTTCTACAATCAACTGATCAGCACCGCCCAGCAAGCCCAGAACTGGCTGGTTGGCGAAGAAGATCGGCTACTGGGAACACTGCGCTTGGTCGCCAACAGTGAAGGGGTTGCCACCGCGCTAGAAGACAACGACGCCGAGGCACTCCGCCTGCGCGTGCTGCCTCTGGCGATCAACGCCGATGAACAAATCATCGCCCTGGTCAATCCCCAGGGAGTAGCGACACTTGTGCTTTACCGGCCTGAGGGGAGCCCAGCCGGGCTGTACCAAGCGGTGCGTGAGGATTCCACCTTCCAACAGGCCGATTTTGTCCAGAAGGTTTTGCAAGGGGTTGTGGATGCTCAAGGCGATAAGTTTGCCGGTACCCTTGTCACGCCTTGGGGACACTATTTCTTTGTCAGCGGGCCGGTTTTCAGTGCGGCTAACCAGCGGGTTGGGGCCGTAGTGGTCGGTAAATCTCTTCCCTCCCTGGCTCGTGAGATGCGCGAGGATCTCTTCGGCGAAATCACCTTTTACGACTTCAACGGCCAGCCCCTCAGCACGACCTTCTATGAGGCTACACCGACATTATCTTTGACCCTAGACCAGGTGGCCCAGGTGCTGGTCAACCAAGAACAACAGACCCTCACCCGCAACTTGGATCTAGGGAATCTCATCTATGGCGAAATACTACGCCCATGGAAGGCACGTGGTGGGGTAGATCAAGGTCTGATCGGCATCGCCCTGCCCCAGGCCTTCGTCATCCGCGCCAGTCAAGCCACGCGCCTCCAGGTGATGGGGTTGGTCATCGCCGCCATCCTTCTGGTCGTCCTGATCGGCGTTTATCTGGCCAACCGCATCACCCAACCCCTGGCGCAACTGGTGCAGGCCTCAACCCAGGTTGCCCAGGGAAACCTGGAGCTCAAGGTCAATCTACCCGGCGATGATGAACTGGCGGTTTTGGGACATGCCTTCAATGCCATGGTCGCCGGATTGCAAGAGGGTTCGATCTACCGCGACCTGCTTGGCCGCACCGTCTCGCCGGAAGTGCGCGAGCAACTGCGCCAAACCTTTGCCTCCGGCAGTCTGCGCCTGGAAGGCCAGGAAGCCGTGGCCACCGTCCTGATGACCGATATCCGCGGTTTCACCACCCTCTCCGAACAGGTGGAGCCGGCGCGCGTCCTGGCCTGGCTGAATGAATACTTCGACCGCCTGGTGCCGATCATCGTTGAAGAAGGCGGGGTGGTCAATAAATTCGACGGGGACGCCCTGTTGGCTTTCTTTGGCATCCTGCCGCGCATCCTCAGCCCTAAAAAGAGCGCGCTGGCCGCCTGTCGCGCCGCCGCGCGGATGCTCTTGGCACTCGAGGAACTCAACACCGCCCGAACCGCGCGAGGTGACCCGCCTTTAATTACGGGCATTGGAATCAACACCGGCGTCGTGATCGCCGGCGGCCTGGGGGCGCGGGATCGCCTGCATTACACCATCATCGGCGATACGGTGAATACCACTCAGCGCATCGAAGCCCTAACGCGGGATTTGATCGAAGGGAGTGGGGTTTTGGTCAGCCACACCACGTACACCGCACTGGCCGAGCAGACGCGCGCATTTGAATGGCAACCCTTGGGGCGGCATCAAGTGCGCGGGAAACAAGAGCCGATTGAGATCTATCGTCTGTTACCCAAGCCCCTTTCTGCCGATACCCCAGGCCTGACCTTGTGACCACCCCCACCCTGGCAAAACCGGGCGCGGGCGCGTATAATCGTGCCCAATGACCCCGGCACAACGTGATGACACTGCCCCAACACTCTCTCGCCGCCCCTGGCTGCCTTATCTGGCACTGCTGAGCGGCATTCTAGCCCTCAGTTTATCCTCGCTCTTTGTGCGTTGGGCCAACGATGCACCCGGCCCCGTGACCGCCTTCTACCGTATGGCCGTGGCGACTGCTGCGTTTGCCCCACTGTTCATCCGCGAGGTGCGCCGGCACAGGTTGGGAGCAACGCGGCGGTGGCTGTTCCTGCCCCTCTTGGGCGGATGCTTCACGGCTCTCGATCATACCACCTGGAGCATCGCGCTCCATGAGACGCGGATCGCCACCGCCACCCTGATGAACAACCTCGCCCCGTTATGGGTGGGGCTCTTTGCCGCGCTGATCTGGCGCGAGAGCCTGCGCGGGCGCTTCTGGTTAGGACTCGCCCTGACCTTGAGCGGGGCCACGTTGGTATTAGGAAGTGATTTCATCTACCGCCCGCAACTTAACCGCGGCAACTTTCTGGCCCTGGGTTCAAGCCTCTTTTATGCCGCTTATTTTCTGACCACCCAACGCGGGCGCGAGCGCTTCCCGGCGTTGGTTTATATCTTCTTGGTAACTGCAACAGCCTCGCTGGTACTGCTGGGGATTAACCTGGCCGGTGCCCAACCCCTGAGCGGCTTTGCCCCCAGCACTTACCTGGCCTTCCTGGGCGCTGGGCTGATCTCACAGGTGATCGGCTATTTTTCGGTCGCATATGCCCTCGGTCATCTGCCGGCTTCGGTCGTAGCCCCCACCATGGTCGCCCAGCCGGTATTGACGGCGCTCATGGCTATCCCGCTGGCCGGCGAGCCGCTTAACCTGACCCAAATCTTAGGCGGGATGGTGGTGTTGAGCGGAATCTATTTGGTCAATCTGAGCACGCCCCAAGCCCAACACCAGCCCGCCGCGGCCGAACCCCAACCCGAAATCCCGATCCCCCAATCTAATCCGGAGCGTCAGCCCTAGCCCCTGCGCTCCCCTTAAGCCCTAAACGGTGACAAGCCTGCTCCAAAGAGGGTTTGTCTGTCAAGACCAATAACGTATCCCCGCTCTGTAAAACGGTGCCGCCGCTGGGGATAATAAACGCTTTGTCCCGCGCGATCAGAATAATCAGGAATTCCGGCGGCAGGCCCAATTCCACAATGGCTCTGCCTACCGCCGGCGAATCCGCGGGCAGGGTAAGTTCTTTGAGTTCTCCCTCAATACCATGCATGGGCGTGAACTCAATCGGATAGGCACGCCGAGGCTCGGCAGGGGCGTCTAGGTTCAGCCACCGCGCCACCATTGGAATAGACGTGCCCTGCAGTAAGACGGACGTCAGCACGACAAAGAAAATAACGTTGAAGATCAAATCGGCGTGAGGCACTCGCGCCAAAAGCGGAAACGTCGCCAGGATGATCGGCACTGCACCGCGCAGTCCCACCCAGGAAACAAACACCTTCTCACGCCAACTTAACCCGCTGGGCAACAGGCTGATCAGCACACCCACCGGGCGGGCGAGAAACATCAGAATCAGCGCAATAACCATCCCAACCCCGGCGATGGGCACCAAACGCGAAGGGAAAACCAGCAAGCCCAGGGTGAGGAACATGGTGATCTGCATTAACCAGGCCAGCCCATCGTGAAAGCGCATCAGACTGCGCTTGTGGATGAAATCCTGTTGGCCCAAAACGATCCCCGCCAGATAGACGGCCAGAAAGCCGCTCCCACCCAACACCGAGGTCAAGCCAAAGGTAAGGAAAACCAACGCCAGAGTGAGCACAGGATACAGCCCCTCATACCCCAATCGAAGGCGATTAATGAGGAACCCTATGGCTTTGCCCATGCCATAGCCCAGAACGGCGCCGATGCCCATTTGCCGCACAAACAGCACAAGCCAATCACCGGGGGATGTGGATGGCTGGGTCAGCCATTGGATCAACCCCACGGTTAGAAAAATTGCCATGGGATCGTTACTGCCCGATTCGAGTTCGAGCAAAGGCTTCAACTTTCCTTTTAGGCTTATCCCCCGCGAGCGCAGAACGCTGAACACCGCGGCGGCATCGGTGGAGGACACAATCGCCCCCAGCAAAAGCCCTTCCTGCCAGGTGAGGTTTAAGAGCGGCGCGGCACAGACGCCTAAGACCACCGCGGTCAGCAGAACCCCGAGTGTCGCAAGAAGCACCCCCTCTTTCAGCACCGGCTTGACCTGCGTCCATTCGGTATCTAATCCTCCCGAAAAGAGGATCAACACCAGTGCCACCACGCCGATGGACTGAGCCAACCCTGGGTCATCGAAGTAGATCCCGCCCGGCCCATCCGAACCCGCCAGCATACCTAAGATCAAGAACAACAGCAGCGCCGGAATGCCGAAGCGATCCGAGATCTTGCTCACCAGAACGCTGGTGAGCAACAACAGCGCAACCCCGATAATGATCCACTCATTCATGCCTCATCTCACGCCTAAAGGAATTTTTTGAGCCTCGCTCGCCCGCAGAAATGCAACTCACCCAAACCTTTATCCTGAACCCGGTTACCTCAAGCGGTTTATGCCAATTATATAAGTCAAAGGGAAAAAGGCATTAAAGCGAATAAAACCGGGGTAACATTCGTTAATTAGGGTGAACGAACTCTGCAAAGCGAAAGGGCCAGGCGTGGAACGTGTTTTACTTGCCTTATCCGAGGCCGAACTGGTACATCACGCCCAGCACGGCGACCGCAGCGCCTTCGCCGAACTGGTGCGCCGCTACCACACCAACGTGATCGGGGTGGTCTATCGTCTCTGTGGCGACCCCGACCTGGCCGAAGACGCCGCCCAAGAAGCCTTTGTGCGTGCCTGGCTGAACCTTAACACCTATCGTCCCCTCACTCCCTGGCGCAACTGGCTCTACCGCATTGCCGTCAATGCCGCCCTGGATATGCTCCGCCGGGAGCGTCCCACCCTCGCACTGGATGACGCCCCACCTCTTCACAGCGACTCACCCGACCCGCACGCCGCTTTGGAGCAGAAAGAACGCGAAGATCTGGTGCGCCGGGCCATCTTAACCCTGCCGCCGGCCAGCCGCGCCGTGCTGGTACTGCGCGAATACGGCGGTCTCTCTTACCGCGAAATTGCCGAAGCGCTCAATATTCCGCTCGGCACGGTGATGTCGCGTCTCAGTTCTGCCCGCCAACACCTACGTGAGCACCTGGCGCCATGGCTCACCCCTCAGGAGGTCAATTCATGAGCGACCATGTCACCCATTTACTCGATGCTTATTTAGATAACGAACTGCGCTCGGCAGAACGCCAGCGCGTGGCTCAACACCTGGCTATTTGCGCCGCCTGTCACCATGACCTATTAGCCCGCCAAACCCTCAGCACCTGGATCCGCACCCTGCCGGAGGATCTACCGTTAACCCCCGGTGAGCGCTTCACCGCCCAGGTTATGCTTCGCCTCCCTCCACGCCGGGCCGCAACCGCTCAACCCTCTAACGCTCTGGTTTGGGGTGTGCCTCTGGCCCTGCTGATCATTTGGTCGGTTCTGCAAGTCATATGGGGAGCGATCACCTGGCTGCGCTTGGGCGCTCAAAGCGGCTTACTGACAAACGAAGCACCGGGGCTGTTCACCACAGGCACCCGCAGTTTGTGGCTGGCGTTGCTCACAATGCTGGGAAGCGCCGCACCATCCCCCACCCTGCAAGCCATATTACAGTGGTTTCAGCAGGCCGACCGTTGGTTCGGGGAGTGGCTGGGATTGATCACCTGGCAAGCGCAGATTGCACTGTTTTACTTGATTTGGCTGTTGCTCTGGGGATTGCACCGGTACCGGGCTCACCCCTCACCTTCCGAACTGATCCATACCATGAAGTCGGCATGAGATATCTAAACTCAAAGGAGAATAACCATGATTGACCCGATCAAAATCCTTAAACGTTCTTGGCATATCCTCTGGCATTACCGCACCCTCTGGCTTTTCGGCTTGTTCCTGGCCCTGACGGCCTCCGGCGGGGGCGGAATGGGGAATGTTAATAACCTCTTCTCCTACCGTATGGAAGGGAATGGGGGTGCGCCCAGCGGCGTGTTTGAACGCTGGTTGGAGGAATTCTTCCGCCCCCTGGCGCAGATTCCGGACAACCAACTCCTGCCCACTCTAATCGGGTTGGTGATCGTCCTGATCTGCATCTTCGGAATCGTGGGGATTGTGTTGGCCATTGCACATTACGTGAGCCAGGTCGCCCTCATCCGCCTCGTGGATGATTATGAAGCACAAGGAACTCAAGTCTCGTTCCGTCAGGGTTGGCGCCTGGGTTGGTCGCGCAAAGCCTGGCAGGTGTTTCTGATGGATCTTTTGCTCGGCTTGCCCATTTTTCTCTGGGTGCTTTTGATCATTCCCATCATCGGCCTATTCATTGCCGGCGCTTCGGCCCAAACTCCGGCCATCACCGCCCCGGCGGTGATCATCGGCATCGGGCTGCTTCTGCTGTGGGTGCTCGCGTTGATTATCGCGGGAGTCGTGATCGGCGTTCTGGGCGAGATCGCCCGCCGTGCCTGCGTGTTACAAGATATGGGCGTCCTCGAAGCCCTGCGCCATGCCCTGGGCTTACTGCGCCGTCAGTGGAAAAACGCCGGCCTGATGTGGCTGGTTGTGCTGGGGATCGGAATCGGCTGGGGCATCGCGACGTTGATTCTCTTCTTCCTGCTCATCCCGCTTTATATCTTCATGCTCATCCCCGCCCTGGTCATCGTCGGCCTCCCCGGCCTGGTGATCTACGGCTTAGCCTCGCTTTTCCTAGCCCAACCGCTGGCCGTCCTGACCGCGCTGATCCTGGTTTTGCCGCCGTTCTTCTTGATCGTCTTTTCGCCTCTGGTGCTCCTGGGCACTTGGGAACAGGTCTTCCTCTCCAGTCTGTGGACGCTAACTTACCGTGAGATCATGGCTCTAGAGAGCACCAACCTTGCAAATGATCTCTCCCAAGCGGGTTAAGTGTGGTAATAATTAGAACAAATCTGGCTTCATGGAGCGCAAGGGAGCACACCAATGAAACGCAAATGGATCCTTTACCTAGTCATCGCCATCCTGGTCATCGCCGCCTATTTGGGTTTCCGCGCCTGGCAATCGGCCCGCGCTGCGCTCAATACGGGTTTCCAAACCGAGCCGATCCAACGGGGCAACCTGACTGCGACGGTAGGGGCAACCGGCACCGTCCGCGCCAACCAGAGCGCACTGCTGGCCTGGCAGACCAGCGGTCAGATCGGCAAAATCACGGTTGCCGTTGGGGATGCAGTCAAGGCCGGGCAAGTGCTGGCCGAACTCGAAAAATCCTCGCTGGCACAGAACATTATCCTGGCCGAAGCCGATTTGGTCACCGCCAAGCGCAACCTAGACAATCTGCTTCACTCCGACTTAGCCCGCGCCCAGGCACAACTGGCCTTGGTGCAAGCCCAGAAGAAATTGGAAGACGCCCAAAAGCGCCGTCAGAGCAAAGATTACGCGCGCGCCAGCCAAGCGACGATTGACGAAGCCCGCGCCAATTACATCCTGGCACAGAACGAATACGAACGGCAAAAAGAGATTTACGACAGCGTAGCCAATCTCCCCGAAGACGATCCCCGCCGTGCCCTGGCGCTCTCCAATCTGGCCAACGCCCAGCGCGCCCGCGACCGTGCTCTGGCTAACCTCAACTATCTCTTGGGCAAACCGAATGACTTGGAAATCGCCGAAGCCGATGCCAACGTAGCGCTGGCCGAAGCCCAACTCAAAGATGCCCAACGCGAGTGGGAGCGGCTCAAAAACGGCCCTGACCCGCTGGACATCCAGGCCGCTCAAGCCCGCATTGCCGCCCTTGAAGCCACCCTCAAATTGGCGCGCCTGGAAGCCCCCTTCAACGGCACGGTGACCGAGGTGCGCTCCAAAGTGGGAGACCAGGTAGCGCCGGGCACCATCTCATTCCGCATTGACGACCTCAGCCGCCTGCTGGTGGACGTGCAGGTGCCCGAAGTGGACATCAACCGCATCCAGGTCGGCCAACCGGCCCGCCTCACGTTTGACGCCATTCCGGGCAAGGAATATACCGGTAAAGTGGTTGAGGTCGGACGGGTGGGCACGCCGGTCGGGGGTGTGGTCAACTTCACCGTCACGTTGGAACTGAGCGATGCGGATGAGCAGGTCAAACCCGGCATGACCGCCGCCGTAACCATCTTAGTACAGCAATTAGAAGATGTACTGCTGGTGCCCAATCGCGCTGTGCGCTTGCGGGAAGGCCAGCGGGTGGTCTATGTTCTGCGCAACGGCCTACCTGAAGCCGTCACCATTCGCTTAGGCGCAACCTCAGAGACCTACAGTCAGGTGCTGGAAGGGGACTTACGCGAGGGCGATTTGGTGATCCTGAACCCACCGGCGCAGATCACCTCGTTTACCGGGGGGCGCCCGCCCTTTGCGGGAGGTCGGTAGTATGACCGAAGCAACCGATTGGGTCATTGACGCTCGCGACTTGACCAAAGTCTATAAGATGGGGCAGGTTGAGGTGCACGCCCTGCGCGGGGTCAGCGTGCGCATCCGCCGCGGCGAAGTGGTCGCCATTATGGGGCCCTCCGGTTCGGGTAAGTCCACATTGATGAACATCTTGGGCTGTCTGGATAAACCCACCAGCGGCACCTACATCCTGGATGGCGAGGATGTCTCGCGGCTCAAGGATGACGACCTGGCCCGCATTCGCAACCGCAAAGTGGGATTTGTCTTTCAGAATTTCAACCTGCTTCCGCGTGCCACCGCCCTGGCCAACGTGGAATTGCCCCTGCGCTATGCCGGTTATAACGGCGACCGCCGCGAACGCGCCCGGCAGGCGCTGGAAGCAGTTGGCCTGGGCGACCGCTTACACCACCGCCCGACCGAACTCTCCGGCGGTCAACAGCAGCGGGTTGCCATCGCGCGAGCACTGGTCAACAATCCGGCTATTATCCTGGCCGATGAGCCTACCGGCAATTTGGATTCCAAATCCGGCAAGGAAATCCTGGAACTGATTTTGCGCCTCAACCGCGATTTCGGCACCACGGTGATCATTGTGACGCACGATCCTACCGTAGCCCAGCAAACTCAGCGCATTATCCGCATCCAGGACGGCCTGGTCGTGGAGGACGGCTTATGAACCTGGGACAAGCCATTTTAGAGGCCCTGGAAAGCCTTAGCGCCAACAAACTCCGCTCGGGGTTGACCATCCTGGGCATTGTGATCGGTGTGGCGGCGGTGATCGCCATGCTGGCCGTGGGTACCGGCGCCCAGGATGTCATTACCGGCTCGATCAGCGGCCTGGGGAGCAATTTGCTGTTCATATTCCCCGGCAACTTCACCGAACAAGTGCGCAATCCCCAACCGCTAACGTTAGCCGATGCGCAGGCCCTGGCCGACCCATTTCAGGCGCCCTCCCTAACCGCGGTGGCCCCGGTGTTGAGCGCCACACGTGAAGTCAGTTACGGCAGTGAACGCACCAGCGTGCAAATCTCCGGCGTGACCTCAAACTACGCCGCCGTGCGCAACTACACCCTGTTGGAAGGCGAGTTTATCAGCGAAGAGCATTTGCTCGGGCAAGCCTCGGTCGCCGTCATCGGCCCTGAGGTGGCCGATCGCCTTTTTGGCCGCCGCGAGGGACTGATCGGCGAGGTTATCCGCATCGAAGGTCAGCCTTTCCGTATTATCGGCGTCACCGCTCCCAAAGGTGGGAGCAGTTTTGGCAGTCAGGATGACATTGTGCTCATCCCTCTCAGCACGGCCCAGGCGCGCATCATCCGCCGCGACCGCAACCGCGTGGACTTGATCCTGGCGCAGGTCAGCAGTCCGGAGTTGGTGCCTCAAGCCATTGAAGAGGTATCTCAAGTCCTGCGCACCCGCCACCGCACCGAACTCGGTGTGGATGACTTCACCGTCTTCTCCCAGCAGGACTTTGTTGCCACCGCTCAAACCATAACCGGCGTGCTGACCATCTTTCTGGGGGGCATTGCCGCCATCTCACTGCTGGTAGGCGGGATCGGGATCATGAACATCATGCTGGTCTCGGTGACCGAGCGCACGCGCGAAATCGGCTTGCGCAAAGCCATCGGCGCCCGCAAGCGCGATATTTTGATCCAGTTTCTCACCGAATCCTCACTACTCAGTCTTTTCGGCGGGCTGATCGGGATTGGCTTCGGCTGGCTGATCGCCTTCGTGGTCGGGCAGATTGCCGCGGCCAGCAACACCCCGCTCAACCCCAAAGTGGGCATAGACGCCATCCTGCTGGCCACGCTGTTCTCAACCGCGGTGGGGCTGTTCTTTGGCCTATACCCCGCCAACCGCGCCGCCAACCTGGAACCGGTGGAAGCCCTGCGTTACGAGTGAACTCTACCCCCTTTCGGGATGCCCGGGGACACCTCCATCCCCGGGCTTTTTTGACCTTGCCTCAGGCCAGAGCCAGGCGGGGATTTTCCAAACCGCGTAGGCCTCTGCCGGCAAGCGGGCGATGAACCGCCAGGGCATCGAGCGCCACGGCTCCGGGGCATAGGCAATGCCCACCCGCGCGCCCACTTGTAGCCAATCATTCGGGACATTAAAGCCGGGCTCAATCACCAACGGGCTGTCGGGAGCCGTGAGATCACACCCGTTGAAGCGACCGTCAATCTGAAGCGCCTGACAGACTTTGGCCGGACCGTTGGTCCATTCTGCCGGCGGGCGTCCGGCACGGTTCTGCGCAATCTGCTCCAGGCCTTCACAAGGCAGGATTGCCCGGATCAACACTGCTGCCGGCTGGCCCTCCGGCCCCACCACTGCGTTCAGGCACCAGTGCATCCCGTAGGTGAAGTACACATAAGCCCGCCCCGGCGGCCCAAACATCACCGCATTGCGGGGGGTGCGCCCACGGCTGGCATGGCAGGCTTTATCCGCTTCGCCGTCATAGGCTTCGGTTTCGATAATGTAACCGGCCAGACGGCGTCCATCTTCCAAGCGGCGCACCAGGCGCTGACCCAGCAACGCCTTGGCCACACGGGTAACATCATCGAGATAGAATTCCGGCGGTAAAGGTCGCATTTTTTCGGCTTCTTTGGGGTTGATTTAGATGGACGTATTATAATGAAAACGCCAAAACATGCTTGTGAGGAATGTATGAATCTGCGGCCCGACCCCGGTTTAACTTTTGACGATGTCTTGCTGGTGCCCAAGTATTCCGATATTCGCAGCCGCAAAGATGTGGACACCAGCACCTGGCTGGCGCCAGGGATTCGCCTGCATATCCCGATCCTCTCCGCCAATATGGATACGGTCACCGAGGCCAATATGGCCATCGCCATGGCCCAACAGGGTGGATTGGGGGTATTGCACCGCTTTATGAGCATTGAGCGCATGGTTGAAATGGTGCGCAAGGTTAAGCGCGCCGAGAGCATGGTGGTGCTTACCCCGTTGACCATCCTCCCGACTGCCACGGTCGCCGAAGCCCGCCGCATCATGGCCGAGGAAGAAATCGGCGGCCTGGTGGTCGTGGATGACGCCCAACACCTTTTAGGCCTGGTAACAACGCGCGATGTCTTGCTTGCCCCCGATGCCAATGCACCGGTCAGTACGGTTATGACCCCGCGCGAGCGCTTGATCGTGGCCGGCGAGAACGAATCGCTAGAAGCGGCGCGGGAAAAATTGTACACTCACCGCATTGAAAAACTTCCCTTGGTGGACGGCGAGAATCGCCTGGCGGGTCTAATCACCGTCCAGGATATCGTCAAAATTCAGCAGCACCCCCACGCCACCAAGGACGCCTTGGGACGGCTACGGGTGGGGGTGGCGATCGGCGTCAAACCGGAAGAGATCGAACGCGCCGCCGCCTGCGTGGAGGCCGGTGCGGACATCCTGGTGCTGGATATTGCGCATGGCCACTCCGAGAATGCCCTGCGCATGGTGCGTACGCTGAAGCAGAAATTTCCCGCCATTCCGCTCATCGCCGGCAATGTGGCAACCGCCGAAGGCGTGCGTGACTTAGTGAAGGCCGGCGCCGATGCGGTGAAGGTCGGCGTAGGCGCAGGCTCGATCTGCACTACCCGCATTGTCACCGGATGTGGTGTGCCGCAATTGACCGCCGTGGCCGAATGCGCCGCCGAAGGGCATCGGCTTAACGTGCCCATCATCGCCGACGGCGGTATGCGCACCTCCGGCGACGTGACCAAAGCCCTGGCTGCCGGCGCCAGTGCGGTCATGTTGGGCAACATGCTGGCCGGCACCGAGGAAAGTCCCGGGCCCGAAGTCGTGCGTCAGGGACGGCGCTACAAAGTGGTGCGCGGCATGGCCTCCCTGACCGCCAACGTGGAACGCCGCCGTCTGGAACGCCGCGACGAAGACCTCGATGAAGAAGAGTGGAGCGAAGTCGTTCCGGAAGGCGTGGAAGCCCTGGTGCCTTACCGCGGCAAGGTCAAGGATATCCTGCACCAGATCGTGGGCGGGCTCCGCTCAGGAATGAGTTACGTCGGCGCGCATAACCTGCCCGAATTATGGGAGCGTGCCGAATTCATCCGCATCACCCCTGCCGGGAAGGCCGAATCCGGCGCGCATGATGTGGAATTGATTTGAGAAAGGAAACCTCATGGCCCGATGGCACCGCCTGTTGCTCGTATCTCTGGTCGCCGGTTTGACCGCCTGCCTGCCGCAGGTCATCCCCCCCACACCGACGCCACTACCCCCCACGCCAACCCTAACCCCTACCCCCGCCTATGCTCCCTTGAGCGCCATAGATGTGCTCAACGCCGAATACATGTTACTCGATTTCAGCGGCAACCTGCGCACCATCCGCCTGAACGATGGCACGTATCAATCCGGTAACGACCCCACCCAACCGGACTTCTGGTCGGTGCGCCTGGGCGAAATGATGGCATTCGGCGACCTCAACGGGGATGGGTTGGGAGATGCGGTAGCCACCATCGCCGAGAACTACGGGGGGACGGGCGTTTTTGTCAACCTGGTCGCACTGCTCAACGAGAACGGACTGCCCCGTCACGTCGCCTCGTACTTCATTGACGACCGCCCTATTCTCGAAACCCTGACCCTCCAAGATGGGACGATTCGCCTGGCGGCAACCATTCACGGGCCGAATGACCCTGGGTGCTGCCCAACCCAACCGGTGACCCGCGACCTGCGCCTGGTGAACAGCAACTTGATGTTGATTCGTGCCACCTCGCAAACGCCGGGTGGTCAGGAACGGCGCATTGATCTGGACGAACCCACCGACAACACGACCCTGAGCACCAGAGCCCTCCATCTGCGCGGTCGAGTAACCATCGCGCCGTTTGAAAACACCCTGCGCTATCGCCTCACGACCGCCCAGGGCACCACCCTATTGGTCGGGCCGCTCATGGTCGAAGCCCCCGATCTGGGTGCCCCGGGTACATTTGAAACCACATTAGACCTGCAAAACCTGCCCGGTGGTTTATACTATTTAGAGATCGCCGACCTGAGCGCTGCCGATGGCAGTATCCTGGCACTGACCACAGCGCGCCTCAACCTTCCATAAAACTCATTTGAATCCGGAATCCGCCCCTACGGAGGATAACTTTATGCCCGTTCCTGTCATCGTGGATGCGATTCGCACCCCTATCGGCAACCTGGGGGGCGCCCTGGCCGCCGTGCGCCCGGACGACCTGGCCGCGTTGGTCATCCGCACCCTGGTGGAACGTAATCATCTCGACCCCACCCTGATCGAAGAGGTTTATTTTGGCTGTGCCAACCAGGCCGGCGAAGATAACCGCAACGTCGCCCGCATGGCGGCGCTTTTGGCCGGTCTGCCGGTCGAGGTGGCAGGGGTGACTTTCAACCGCCTGTGCGCCTCCGGCCTGACCGCGGTCAACATGGCCGCCCGTGCCATCCGCGTGGGCGAAGGCGAGGTGTTTATCGCCGGGGGCGTTGAAAGCATGTCCCGCGCCCCCTATTCCATTCCCAAGGCGGAAAAACCCTTCCCCTACGGCAATCTGACGGCATGGGATACCGCGCTGGGGTGGCGCTACCCTCATCCGCGCATGATCGAGATGTATGGCATCGAATCCATGGGTGAAACCGCCGAGAATATCGCCGAGATGACCGGCATCACCCGCGAGGAACAGGATCGCTTCGCCTTGCGCAGTCACCAGCGCGCCATCGCCGCCATGGATTCGGGGCGTTTTGCGGAGGAAATCGTCCCGGTGCCCGTGCCACAGCCCAAAGGCGAGCCAATCCTGGTGACGACCGATGAACGCCCGCGCCGCGACACCTCCCTGGAAGCGCTGGCGCGGCTCAAACCGGCCTTCCGTCCCGGCGGAACGGTGACCGCCGGCAATTCTTCCGGGATGAATGACGGCGCCGCCGCCGTGCTAGTCATGAGCGAGGAACGTGCCCGCGCCTTGGGTTTGCGTCCACTGGTGCGCATCCTCGCCAGCGCCGCCGCCGGCGTTGTGCCGCGCCTTATGGGATTGGGGCCAATCCCGGCCACACGTAAGGTTTTGGCCCGCACCGGGTTGACCCTGGAACACATCGGCCTGATCGAGATCAACGAAGCCTTTGCGGTGCAAACCCTGGCCGTGATCCGTGAATTGGGATTAAACGAAGACATCGTCAACGTCAATGGGGGTGCGATCGCTTTGGGACACCCACTGGGATGCTCCGGCGCGCGCATCCTGACCACGTTGATCCATGAGATGCGCCGCCGTGCGCCGCAGATGCCCCGTCCGTTCTACGGCCTGGCAACCCTGTGCGTGGGAGTCGGGCAGGGTGAAGCGACCCTAGTGGAGTGGGTGGACTGACGTATGTTGATCCTGGTCACCGGCGCCAGTGGTTTCATCGGGGGACATCTGTGCCGTGCCCTGATTGCGCAAGGACACCATGTGCGCGCTTTCCACCGCCCCACCAGCGCATTGCAGTTATTGGCCGACCTGCCGGTGGAACATGCCCTGGGTGACCTAACACGGCCTGAAACCCTGGAAGCCGTATTAGAAGGGGTGGACGTTGTCTTGCATACCGCCGCCCTGCTGGGTGAACGGGCTAGCCCGGCGCAACACTACGCCGTAACCGTAGAAGGCACCCGCGCCTTACTCACGGCGGCGTTGCGTGCCGGGGTGCAACGGGTGGTGCACACCAGTTCCGCCGTCGCCCTGGGTATTCCACCTCTGACCCGTGACGCCGACACTCCCTACATCATGGATGAAACCCATACCTGGAATTACCCCCCGGAACGGTGGCCCTACGCGTATGCCAAATATCTGGCCGAACTGGAAGTGCAGCGGGCGGTGGCATTGGGATTAGATGCGGTGATCGTCAACCCCACCCTGGTCATCGGGGCCGGCGATCACTACCGGCGGACGCGGTCCATCATTGTGCAGGTAGCCCAGCGGCGCCTGCCGTTCATCACCGCCGGCGGGCTGAACGCCGTGCACATCGAGGACGTGGTGCAGGGGCATTTGCTGGCCCTGGAACGGGGGCAACGCGGCGAACGCTATATCCTGGGGGGTGAGAACCTCACCTTGAGCGCCCTGGCGGAAAAGATCGCCGCGGTATGCGGGGTACCCGGGCCGGGTCCGGAATGGCCCGCGGGGCTGGTGCGCGCCCTCAGCCGACCGTTCTCCCTGCTTGAAGCCTATCTGAACCTGCCGGTAGATGCACGCACCTTAGCCCTGGCCGGTTATTATTTCTATTACACCCATGCCAAAGCCCAGACACACCTGGGCTACACCCCACGCCGCACCGTAGAGGACGCCATCCGCGAGGCCTGGGCATGGTTTAGCGGGAAGACGCAATCACCGGTTTCGGCTTGAGCCGTTAGCGGCAACGGGTAACCTTGGTATCGCGAGCCTCATCTAAGAAAGATAGGTATCAGATCCCAGTTAGACTTGCATCGTTATGTGTTATCTTGGATATTCCCGAGGGATTTCTTCTCTTTTTGGTAGAGATGCGTGGACACGATAGAGGCGAGATTCCTGACCACCCGGATTAGGGCAGGCGAATAGCTCCTCGCCAAAAACCGGGCGAAATAATGCCTGGCGGGACAAAACCACAACCAACCTATGGGCACGTCACTTATGGGGATAAGGACATCGGTAGAGACTACATCAATCTCGCTGAAATGGTTTGTTCTACGCTCTGCCATCATACCCAAACCATTCCCATCACTACGTTACTTTTTTCAATCGTGCTTCTGCTCGGGGCAGCCCTGATCACAGGGTGTCAGTCCACTACTCCCTTATCCTCTCCGACCGCATTACCGGCGAAGATTTTGCCATCCTCTCCACCTTTGCCTCCAACAACTTTTCCTTCCACTCTCATCCTCGAAATGACCTTTGATATCAAACCACCTCCCACTGAAACGGTTACCCCATCACCAACTCCGACTCCCATCCTGGGCCGGGTTGAACAGGTGACCTCGGGCCACTATTTCAGTTGGAATCGCTACATCCATCCCAAATACGGCTTCGCTTTTTCCTTTCCACCCGATTGGAAAATCATCGTTGAAAATGCGCATTTCGTAGGTCTCGCCAGTCGCACGATACCGGGGTTTGAACTCCATATCAGGTTTAATTTTTCATTTATGAAACGGAGGTCTCAATCACACGTACTGAGATCGGCGAGGGTGAGGTGCTGGATCAGGGCCATATTAACTTTCTAGGCAAGATCATTCCCCGCCAAAGTGTTGGTCTACCAAAGCGAGGTCCCCACAGTACTATACAACTGGGCCTGTGAAACCCGGGTAGGCGATATGGTCTTCATCACTGGCCTGGATTCCCTAGAAACCGTTCAGCGTACCATTCCGCCCGAAATTCAGACCGTTGCCGATCAGATTGTAGAGTCATTTGAGCGGGTTAAACCGAGATGACCAGAGCCCGGTCAACCCAACCCACCTTGGCAATAACCTCGGCAACAACAAGGACTGGATAATGGGAGTATCTCTCCTCTAATTCTCGAGGCAGAGATGTATAGTTATCCCCGCGATGGGTCAAACCATAATGCTTAGATTCGGAAATCCACAGTTGAAAATTCTCCACTGCTGGTTTTACCATATTTATTGAATAGGAAGATCTAGAAAGCCAATACGGAGGTAAAAAAATCATGATTAGACGATTCATTTTTACCCTGATGATTTTAACATCATTGCTATCTCTAAACTTGGTGACCGCAAATGCAAACGGACTGGAGGTGAACATCCAATACTGGAAGCGATCAACCCAGGGTACCTATTACGTTGCCATCCCATTTGAGAGCGTTTCAGAGAGCCAGCCGCTTAAAGACATTTACATGATTTCTGCTGGTGGATGTAAAATATTCACCAAGGGCATCGATATTTACAATTCCCTGCAAATCAAAGTAGCCACTTATGCTCAAGAGATTAGCTGGTGTTATGATGGTCAAAAGATCACCAGCCTGTCGCGCACGCGTTGGGGAACAGTCAATTCTCCTATATACCAGTTTAACGGGCACATTGGAAACACCGAGTCGGGCGGGAAGGGTCAAGCCCTATATCGTGCCTGGACTCAAGGTTCATTTTGCGAGATTGCACCCGGAATGGGCTGTGTATGGAATTTTTACCCCTGGGTGGATCAATATGTCTTCTCAGATGGTTCCTATTGGGGAAACGCAGGATGGTAAAGAAGTCATTTTTCTCCCTACTTCAGCAACCTTCATTTGCTTGGATCGGAGTAACACTCACGTTACTAATAACATTCGGCATAGTGTTCTTGATATCCAAGCAACCATGGTTGTTGGTCGTTATCTTTGGAGTCTTGGTATGGTCGAGTCTAGCCATGCATCTAACAACTAAACGCGGGTGGGCAAAAGGGCTTTCCTTGCTGATCCTCATCTTTAGCCTCTCTGGCCTTTGCCTATCACCAGCTCTATTGATTACGGCTTCTAATAAGATGCCTTCGGACAACCTTCGCATCCTTCTGGAAAAACTTATCCAAACCAGACAATGGCTTGGCCAATGATGCACGAAATTACCTTCGCCAGCCCCCAACTTTTGGTCACTTATACACGTGCTAGAAATGGACTAAGAGTTGTTCTTATGGGTTTTCCGAAAAACTGTCTTGATAATGCAACAGTCAGTAATGCATTCCACACCCAAGTTACCAAAACAGCCATCACCAGACATCTAAGAGGGGGTAAACTTAAGCCATGTATTGATATTAAGCAATGTGGTCCGGGCATAACAAGAGCTCATGGAACAATATCCTGATCCAATGTTTAGCAACCGCGAAATTGAAGTCGTGGCTTTACTGCTCCAGGGAAAAAGCAACAAAGAAATTGCCCACACCCTGGGTGTCTCAAATCGTACCATTGAAGCCCACTTGAGTTCAATATATTCCAAGCTGGCCGTAACCTCTCGAACCGAAGCAGTCATCAAACTAACCCAGATGGGATGGAGCAGTGCCACAGACAAAACACTGTCTGAAGAAGCTAACAAGGCCCCTGCGCTCGACAACCGAACTACGCAAGTTAAGGATACACTTGCAAAACCGTTACGATCTTCTGCCGGAAAGTGGGCGGTGATAACACTCCTAACAACTTTAGGACTTATTTGGATCTTCACAAAACAAAATTGGCTTCTGGTACCCATGCTGGGCTTCATGGCGTGGATTGGTCTGGCAGAGTACCTCACAGCGACCAATGTTTGGAAAAAATGGATATCACTTTTGATTTTTATACTGGGATTTTCTCTGCTATGCATCTCCCCTGCTTGGTTGATTTCTACAACTCCTTTAGCAAGTGATAACGCCATTCTGGATTTACTCCAAAAGATCCTACATGCCACATCGAGGCAATAACGCATTACTATTACTAACCAGTGAATTTTCCCGATACCCCACTTACACCTCCAATTTGTTCCCGAAAAACCAAGAAACGACCAGGTTGGAAAGGGTCTGTCCAAAAGCTGGTGGATTTTTGCTCTACCAGCAAAAACCAGCACGTCTAGCGGCCTTACTCATTCAATTGCCCGTAATAGTGGTGGTTATAATCTGCCGACCAATGTTGAGGCAAACACAAAATTCCTATTACATTGACAACGCCGTAACAAACTCACGTGATAAGGCAATCAACTTCGGAGTTCAATACTGGATCACTCAATCCGACGGCGGTTAAGCACACCGATCATTCAAGCAGACCCACAAGGGGAGATTGAGTTTAAGCGGGATTATTCATTGTGTTCCAACCTCACCACCCCCTGGCCACATCCGCCAAAGTCGTGTCCAGTTCGGCCAGGATATCGGGCAGGGCCGTGCGCGGGGTGGTGCCCTGCAAGGCCTGCGCAAAGGCATCCTGCACCACCCATTGCGCTTGCCGCCAGGCTGGGGTGTTAGGTGGTATCTGAGCAATGGGAATAAACGTTAGCGCTTCGCCCCACTGGGGATTTTCAGCGCGATAATCCTCAAGATACGCCAGTGTTGACGGTCCCATCGGGTAACCACCGCCGGCGCGCACCAGCGCGGCCTGTGGCTGCGGCGCCTGCAGCCAGCGGATAAACAGCCAGGTCGCCAGTTCCTGCTCGGGTGTACTGCGCAGGATACCATAAGAAAGACTGCTCACCAGAACCAGCGGCTTGTTCTTTCCCGGATAGGGGCGCACCGTCCATACATCTTGGCTGTGGTTGCGCTGCATCGCCTCGCGCTGAGCCATCAGATCCAAGACCTCACCGCTGTAAAAGAGCGCCCGTCGCTGGGCAAAATAATCGTAGGGCGTAGGCTCACGTCCCACCCAAGCACACCCCTCGTCCACCAAATCCCGCAAAAAGGCCCAGGCTTCCAGCGCGGTTGGCTGGTTGAAATGCCACCCGCCGCCGGCAGGGTCAAATTCATCTCGCAGGCCAAATGCGCGCAACC